>Ga0207126_1001_pt1 | contig 93902 bp, 91 predicted proteins | sample Alteio_BWMinHeat_20_FD_153586 | JGI IMG/M metagenome (GOLD analysis project Ga0207126, IMG submission 153586) | Enriched cells from forest soil in Barre Woods Harvard Forest LTER site, Petersham, Massachusetts, United States -... | ecosystem: Environmental > Terrestrial > Soil > Temperate forest >...
ATCGCGTAAATTTACGGTTAATTTCTCTGATATCATTAACCATTATAGGCCTTATCACACCTATGCCATTAGCCCAATCATGTCGATAAATACTTCCTACTGTTTTGTTATCCGAGCATAATTCTTCTGTTAAATTAAAGGCTATAGCAAGAATTAAAAACTCAGATAAGTGCCATTTTTCTTTTTTGAAAAGATTTAATGCAATATTTTTTAAATTATTTTTAAATGTTAACGCTTTTTAAGAAGATCATCATCATAAACACAAAGTAATTCCATTTGCTGATTAAGCCATTTCAAGCTTAATTTCATCTCTTGCATAATCAAACTCCAAATATTTTCTCATTCATCCTTGCCACTACCTTGCTTGTATGTGCTTCCGATAAGTGGCTATACCGTTTCACCATTTGTAATGTTTTATGACCTAATATTTCCGCTATTTCAGCCAAGCTAGCGCCATTCATTGCAAGATAAGACGCAGCGCTATGACGCAAATCATGAAAGCGAAAATCTTTAATTTCAGCGCGTTTTAATGCAGTCTCCCAGGGTGTGCGAAGATCAACGGGCTTTTTGAAGTTTTTTCCTGGAAAAACAAGATCGCAATTTAATTGACGTATTTTTGCGTGTTCTTTCATTAAATCTAACGCATGTCCACTTAAAGGGAGTACCCGTCTTTCCCCATTCTTTGTTTCATGCAATGTGATGATGGTACGAATCAAATCAACGTTCTGCCAATGTAATCCTAATATCTCCATGCGGCGGCCACCCGTTGATAATGCCAAAACAACTGCCAAATAAAGATAAGGACTATCACTTTCTTTACAGGCAATTAACAATTTCACTCTCTCATCATCTGAAAGAAACCTTACCCGTCCTCTTGGTTCTTTCATCTTTGTCACTTTGCGTAGAGGATTTTCTTCTACCCACATCCATTCCTTTGTTGCTACCGTAAATACATGACTCAAGGCAGCCAGATAACGATTAACGGTGGCAGGGGTACGGTATTTTCGGTTTTTAGCTTTATCTTGAGCCAGCTTGTCTCTATGTTGGGCGATAAGCGCAGGAGTCACCTCAGCAAGAGAGTAACTCCCTAGGGTATCCTTCCACCATGTTAATTGACCGACCTGTGTATATTCACTTTTAGGTTTCGCTGGCAATACGCTTTTAATGTACCTGGTTATAGCTTCATTTAACGTATGACGCTTAGCCGCAGTGGTTTTAAAGTGTCGTCCTTCACGAATTGCGATCTCAGTCTGTTGTGCCCATTTGCGCGCATCGGTCAAACGTTCAAAGGTTGCGCTTTGCGCGGGAAACCCTTTGAGCCTTACTTTGACTCTGTACGTTGTTTCACCATCTTGTGAAGTACGTTTTTCAATATTTGCCATATCAACAACCCAATAATTTATGCTAATTTTATGAATGGCAGTAAGGTACAACAAATACCAAAATAAGACAACATCTGATTAATAAACAGATGAAATTAGTTTTTAACTAATTAATTTTTAATGTTAATAACCTTGATAATCTGCTCTGTGGGGCACTCAAGGGGCAGCCATCAGAAAAAAGGAAGTAATATAGATCAAAAATAGCTCAAAACTAATGCTGCATCATGGAGAAACAATGGAAATTTATTTAGGAATCTTTTGGCAGTGGATGACAAATTTTTGGTCTGTGATTACAACTTGGCACACAGCTAATAATGGCACGGTGACAGTCATAGCTATTTTATTGGCACCGATCATTGCTTTACAGGTTCAGACAAGATTAGATGCAGCAAAAGAAAAAAGTCAAAGAAAATTGATCATCTTTAAAACATTAATTGCAACCTACACCACGCGTGTATCACCAGATCATGTACAAGCACTCAACATGATTAACATTGAATTTTATGGCAATGAATCGGTTCTAGGCTCATGGAGATTATATCAGCAGCATTTGACAACACCCGACATTCAAGCAAACAACACTTCAATTTCAATAGAAGAAAGAGAAAAAGCTGCACAACAATGGCTTGAGACCGGTAATAATCTTTTTATTAACCTGCTTGTCGATATGTCGAATGAAGTTGGCTTTCCCTTTGATAAACCCACCTTATCTAAAGGCGTTTATTATCCAATTGCTCAAGAAAAGATAGAAATAGAAAATAAAATTTTACGCGAAGGGTTGCTAAAAATAATATGTAATGGTGAACCCCTATCAATGAACGTTACTGCTTTCCCTATTAATCAAGAAGCACTGGATAAGCAAAACAAGCTTCAAGATAGTTTACTTGATTATTATGATGGAAAAAAATCAGTAAAAGTAATTGTAGAAGAAAAAAATAGCTCCACCAAACAAAATTAAAATGCTCCTCTTTACTATTTCCTCATTGTACCTATCGTGATATGAAACCCAATTGAGTAGCCTTTAAAATATAAAAATTCAGGTAGGTCATATTTTCTTCTCAATTGCGATAAAGAGGATGAATCGACTAAGAGTACATAATAAATTTTATGATCAATTTCAGCAGTGACGATATCTTTAACAAAAAAACTGTGCTCCTGCTGTAATTCATGCGTATTAATATTTTTATTTTCTTCTGGATAAATTGCCGTAATATGCGCGCCCGCCGATCCATCACCAAAGTAATCAGGTATTTTAATTTGATGATCTTGTAATAACGGAAATAACTTATGAATATAAGCATCGTCAATATCCAAATAAACCAGATTATTTTTTGAATTTGCCAACTGTCCCTTCTGCTTCAAATGAGAGGCGGCATTAATAATTGCTGGAGCATTTAATTTCGTTATCAGCGGAGTTTTCATAAATTATTTACTTTTTTGCAAATGGCAAGAATATCTTCCGGTTTTCTTGCAATAAAATGAGGCTGGTGTTGTAACAATACTGCTTCTGAGTTAAAGCCCCACGTGACTGCGATAGAATTTATATTAGAAGCTTTCGCAGCTTCGATATCACGAGTTTCATCGCCAACATAAAATGTACGGGAATAATCCATATGATAATTTTTAATTATTTTTCTTAATATACGCTTCTTACCAAAATAACTCGATTCAATATGGATAAAATGAAATAAGTTTTGCAGATTATTGCATTTTAACCACTGATTGACATTTTCTGACGAATTAGATGTTAAAATTCCTAATCCGATACCCATCCCATAAATTTTTTCTATTACTTCCCGTAGATTTACAAAGGCGGGTAGCTTTGTTATTTCACCACGCATCAACGCTCTCGCCTTAAGAATAACTTTGGGAATTTTATAAGCAGGAATTTTTAGATGCTTAATAAGCTCTTTTGAGGTAAGGTTTTTTAAATCATCTATTTCATGATCGTCAATGTATCTAAAATTAAATTCACCAGCTAATAAATTAAATCTTTGAATAACAGCATCAAAACTGTCTACCAGTGTTCCGTCAAAATCAAATATTAAATGCAAATTATTTTTTATCATATCAAGTAGCTTCAATTTTTTTAATTCTTGCAACTCTATCGCCCCAAATTTCAATGATTTTTGGGTGGCAATATCGCGGGAAAATATCACACACTTCATCCCGATAAATTTTTTTGAAATATTTATCAGCCGCTTTACGATAGGCTGGATTTTCCTCGGTATACTCGATGGAGTTCTCTTTTGTAATAGGTAGAAATAAAATTAAGTCCAAAGTGTTCAAAGCGATTTTGATTTCATCAAATCGCTCAGATACTTCACTATCATTTATATCTAGTGAATCTTGCTCCAAAGCAATCATTGAGTAAGCAATAAAATCAATCGGGCATCGATCAAAAACAACATTCTTTTCATTTGCGGTTTGATTAAGCTGCTCAATGCTATAGTCAAGTTGCTCAAGCAAACTATCAAGCGAGGGCTCTAGTGATAACTCCATTTCTTTTTCATCTTGCAATTTATAATAAGCTTCTTTTTCACATCTATAGTCTGGATGTTTTTTAAGAAAATCTTCAATTAAAGTAGTTTTACCTATAAAATGAGTGCCAGAAACAGCAATGCGCATATCGATTCTCCCTTTGTAATTATGTGGGTATTGCTGATCATATTTTTAATGTATTATTTTGCGTCATCTTCGTTCCAGAGTTCGCCTGAACCAAATTGTTCTTTTGGAGCATCTTTAAACTTTGGCAAGTTGTCATCAAAGTTAATAATCCTGTTTACATACCAGATATGTCTAACAGGTGTAAAAAGCTCCGGCATTGTGTCTGTAAAATGAAAATTATTTGCATTAATACCGATACCTGCCTGTTTATTTGGATCAAGAGAAATACCATAAATAAGACTATGGCATGATTTGCATAACAGCAGCTTTGCATTGTTTTTAATAATTTCATCAAGGTTATCAATGCCTGACGTTATATGAAAACTTGCTGTTAAATATCCCGCTGTCCACGCATAGCCTTGCTTATCTGTATCGCGCTTTGATTTCGAAGCGATCTCACGGCATTTATTGCAATGACAATATTGAGTAAAAAATGGATCGCCATCGCAATAAAACTTAACTAAACCGCAATAACATTCGCCTAAATATTTAGACATGTGATACAAACCTCTTAATCAACCGAAGCCGCTGACAATACTCATCAAAAATTTTCTTAATTTGCGGTGGGTTATCAATCCAGGGAAAATGCGAAGCGTTATCAATCTCTCGTATTAAAATATTTTCACGCTGAAAGTCAGGCGAATCTAAAAATAATTTCAAAGGAGTAATATGATCTTGATCACCCGCAATTATCAATGTAGGCATAGCTTGTGGAAACCATTTCGCTTTATATGTTTGATCGAAATTTTCAGCCGCCCATAAATGAGTCTTGTAATTAAAGGGTAAAGACTCAAGCAATAAAATAATTTCTTGCAAGCTGTTTTTAGTAGAAAAATAGGGAGCACAAGCTATTGTTAATTTCTTTAGTGTTTCATTAGATGGGGCTTTATCATAAAGTGCTTGTAACTTTTCTGCTTCAGTCAAAGGATTTTCTTTTACATACTGAGTAAAAAATTGCTGCCATGATGCATCAGGTGCAGAGTCCATTAATACTAAACCAGTGAGAATGTCTTCTAAAGCAGGAGTAGCAAGAGTAAACATCCCTCCCGATGAATGTGCTACTACAATAACATTTTCTAATGCGCTAGTTACCTCTATGAGGGCTTCAGACCAATGCGAAAAATACTCAGCATCATCTGGGGTTGAATTTGAACCATCACCAGGAAAATCAACATGCCAAACAGCGCCTGGAAGTTGTAAAATTTCAGCAAGTCCATTTAAAGACTCCGAGCCTAACCCAGGACCACCAGGAAGAAAAAGCCAATTATAACTTTCACCAGGCGCACTATGCACAAGATGTAATCGCGCTTTTAATTTCGTCCATAGATAGCTTTTTTTCATGTTGTAGTCACCGTGTAATTCAAAGTTATTTGCCAATCGACTTAATAAAGACGTCAAGCCATACCGCATGATAATTGATATCGAAGAGGGTAGAAACTTTATTGTGATTTGTTGCTACTTGTTATTTCTAAGTGCCCCACCAGTGTCCCGTGAGACTTGCGGCGCGGAGGGCTAATCCGCTGGAAGCCCTGTCATTTCTGATGCCGACGCGCAGAGTCGAACTGCGGACCTACTGATTACGAATCAGTTGCTCTACCAACTGAGCTACGTCGGCAAATCCTCAAAACAGCGCGAGGAAGTATAAATAAAAACAAGGCCGACTTCTAGTTAATTGCATTATAGCCCAAAAATATCCCATCTAAATCTAAGCCATTGAAAACTAAGGCCTAAAAAAACCCTAAAAAAACCTAAAAAACCCTCACAAAAGCCATACGATTTTGTATTTATCGTCTATAGTTAAATAAAGGATAAATTTACTAAAACTATTAAATATCAAGATAATACGAGGATGGTTGTGACTAAACTGCTGGAAAAATTAAAGATCTACACTTCTGCTAGCTGTAAAGGGAGCCTATGGCTGGGCGCGGTTTTTTTTATTGGCACACTCTATGCCAACCCAGTCTTAAATAATGTTGCCGCAGGCCATGTTTCGATTCAGCAAGCACCGAACTCCACCACCATCCATCAAACGAGTCAAAAAGCCATTATCAACTGGCAAAGCTTCAATATTAATGCAAACCAGTCAACCCATTTCCAGCAACCAGCAGGAGGCATCGCACTTAATCGTATCAATCCGACAAACGGTGTTTCACAAATCTATGGTCGATTAAGTGCGACGGGAGAAATTATTCTAATTAATCCTGCTGGCGTTTTCTTCGGTCCATCCGCTTACGTTAACGTGGGCGGATTAATTGCGACAACAGCAAATATGTCTAATAATAATTTTTTACATAATCATTTTATTTTCGATCAAGCTTCTTCATATCCAGGTGCATCTATTATCAATGCAGGCACCCTTATTGCTGCGCAAAAAGGATTGATTGCCTTGGTTGGAGATAATGTCACTAATAATGGCTTAATTAAAGCGGATCTCGGTCAAATTGCACTCGCATCAGGCAGCGCCTTCACCATTAGTTTTGCTGGTAATAGTATGGTGAATTTCGCCTTTACTTCTCATCACTCACATTCAGGCAGCGTCACCAATAATGGTGCCCTAATTGCAAATGGCGGAGAAATTTTAGTGACCGCACAACAGACTGCAAATGTACTAGATAATGTAATTAATCTACATGGCAAAGTGGAAGCAAAATCAGTTTATCAAGACAATGGTGATATTGTCATTTCAGGGGATCCCCATGGCGGCGTCGTCAATATTACTGCTGATATTAATGCTTCCGGAAAAGGAGTAGGCCAACAAGGCGGCACCGTTAATATCACTGGCTATGACATTTTACTCAATTCAGGCACGCATATTGATGCCAGCGGGGCAGCAGGCGGCGGTACGGTTAATGTTGGCGGCAATGAACACGGCCAAGGTGTTTTGCCTAACGCCAATGCATTAGTGATGGAGCCGGGTGCAAGTATTAATGCAAGCGCCATCACTAAGGGCAATGGCGGTAATGTGGTTCTATGGTCAGACAATTATACTCAGGCTGAAGGCAGCATTCTTGCAACAGGCGGCAGTCAAGGCGGTAATGGCGGCTTCGTTGAAACATCAAGCCATAACATATTAGATGCAATAGGCGCTTCGGTGAATACCCGCGCTCCCAATGGAACAGTAGGTACCTGGCTGCTCGATCCTGCTACTGTAACGATCAGCATAGGCAATGATCTCAATTACACAAATACGAATAATGTTTTCACCCCCACCGCTAATCCCGTCACGGTTAATACGACAACCTTAGATAATGACCTTGCCTCTAATAACATTATCATCACGACCAATGGCGTGAGTGGAGGAACGGGTAATATTACAGTGGCAAATAGCATTGCCTGGTCAAGCGCATTCTCACTCACCTTGTCCGCCTATGACAATATCACCATTAACGCTGGCGCAACTATTACAAACACAGGCACTGGCGGCTTGACCTTGCAAGCCAACAATTCAGGTGCCTTTGATTTGGGTACAGGCGGTGTCGTCACTGTGCCGAATAACACTACCATCAATGTGGGAGGGCCGGTGAATATTTACTATAATCCTTCCTCCTACACCTCACCCACTACCTATGTGAATGCCGGTGCAGGTGCAGTGACGGCCTTCATGCTCATTAACAACGCGACAGACTTAGGTGTCATCGATACAACACCTGCAACTTGGAGTTCTGTTCTCGCACTCAGCACAAATATTGATGCCAGTTCTTTATCATTTTCGCCTATTTCCCCCTTCGGAGGCATCTTCAATGGCCAAGGTCATTCCATTAGCAATATAAGCATTAATCTTCCTTCAAACGGCAATGTCGGATTTTTTGGCATAGCAAATGCTTCCCTCATTGAAAATCTAGGACTCATTAATGCAACTATCAACGGAAGTTTTCATGTAGGCGTTTTGGTTGGCTTTGAGAATGGTGCAACCATCACGAATACTTATGCTTCAGGTACAGTCAATGCACCAGTAAATGGTGAAGCAGGTGGTCTTATCGGTTTTTTACAATCAGGCAATGTCAGTGATTCCTATGCATCAGTTGCGGTTGTTGGCCATGGTTTTAGCGGTGGCTTTGTCGGCATCGAGTCGGGGGGAAATATTAGCAATTCCTATAGCACAGGTGCAGTAACGGGAAATGGTAATGGCGGTTTCGTCGGATTATTCAATGCTGGCAGCATGTCTAACAACTATAGTACGGGTGCATTAATAGGGACTAATAACGGCGGCTTTTCTGGCACAGCATCTTCCATCGCATGTACAGCCTGTTTTTGGGATACACAAACCTCTGGCTTAGGCACTAGCACAACAGGAACAGGTGAAACGACTGCAAATATGATGACACAAAGCACTTTCACGGGTGCAGGTTGGGATTTTGTATCCACGTGGAATAGCGTGTCAGGCTCCTATCCCTATTTACAAGCATTCTATCCAAGCTCAGGAGCCTCTCCCACACCCATCACTGTTTCTTCATCAGCAAATGCTGCCGCTGCTAATTTAGTGGTGAATGGCAGTGTCATCGATACAGCTTATGCAGGTTCTAATGGCTTCATTTATTTTCTTGAAGGCAATAATGCACTTACCGGTATCAACAATAGCATTCCAACAACAACTAATTTTCTAGTCTATTTAAATAGCGGATCAACACTTGGCAATGTGGTTGCCAGCATGCCTGCCAATGGCTTTGGCGGCAGCAGTCCCTTGCTTAGTATCACCACGAATGCAGTCACTGTCGGCGCAAGTAGCGGTGCGTCTACATTCAGTAATAGCACGCTAGCTACAATTATCAATGGTCTCAGTAGTTCAAACATTTTGTATAGTGTCGATTCTAGCAATAACTTGACGCTAACTGGCAGTGACGCTTTGATAATCACTTCACCAACGACTTACACTTTTAACGGCGGCGTCTCAGGCGGCAGCATCTCAAATAGCGGCGGTTTGGTATTTAATAACAGCACTAATACAACGGTGAGTACGGCTATCAGTGGTGCAGGCAGTTTAACGCAAGCGGGCAGCGGTACTTTGATATTAGCTGCAAATAATACTTATGGTAACACGCTCATCAGCGGCGGCATTTTACAAATCGGTAATGGTGGTGCAACAGGATCACTCGGTACTGGAATTGTCACGAATAATTCCCAATTAGTATTCGATTTATCTAGTACGCTTACTGTTAGCAATAATATTGGCGGCAGCGGCTCGCTCGCACAAAATGGCAGCGGTACCCTCACTTTATCTGGTACGAATAATTACAGTGGCGCAACGAGCATCAATGCAGGCACTCTAAAAGCTGGTGTCGTCAACGCTATTCCTAGCGGCAGCACTCTCATACTAGCTAATGTCGCGGGTGCCACTTTCAATCTCAATAATGTTGCAGATACGATTGCTTCCTTATCTGGCGGCGGCTCAACGGGCGGCAATGTGATACTAGGTTCAGGCAGCCTAACAGTAGGCGGCGATAATAGCAGTACAACTTACGGTGGCGCCATAAGCGGTAATGGCAGCTTCACAAAAAATGGTACAGGTACGCTGACTTTAAGCGGTGCAAATAATATCAGCGGCGTGACTGCCATCAACGCTGGCACTTTGCAAGTCGGCAATGGCGGAACAACAGGTTCTCTTGGCAGTGGCGGCGTGACAAATAATTCTCAATTAACTTTTGATTTATCTAGCGCAGCAACATTCAGTAATAGCATCGGTGGCAGTGGTGCAGTAACACAAAACGGTACTGGCACTCTCACTTTATCAGGTGCAAACAACTTCAGTGGCGGCATCAATATTAATTTAGGCAGTTTAATTGCAAGTAACGCTCAAGCCCTAGGCAGCACAACGGGCAGCACATCTGTCAACAATGGTACAAGCCTCACTATCAATGGTGTTAGCATCGCCAATGAATCAATCTCTCTCAATAACGCCACCTTAAATGGCAGCGGCGCAGCTTCACTCACAGGGCCTATCACACTAGGCAGTAATACCAGTGATGTGATTAATTCGATAAGTGGTAATTTCACGATAAGCGGCGCTATTAATGGCGCTAGTGCTGCTAATGCTAGTCTCACTTTACAAGGTGCTGGCACCTTGACCTTGGCAAATAATATTGGCTCAGGCACGCCTCTCTCAACTGTCACTGCAAATACAGCTTTGACCTTGACTAACAATATTAGCATCACGGCAAATACCATCAGCATCAATAATGGCGTAAATGGCGCCTTTAATTTGACCTTAAATGCCGCTGCCTTCAATCTCGCTGGCACCTTATCCGTTGCCGACCTAATCATCGTTGGTAGTGGTAACAGTAATTCATTGAGTTATTCTTCTTTTGCAGACCCCATCACGATTACACTGACAGGTGGTTTAGATCCGACAAATTTATATAGCGGTGTCACAACAGATGATAATTCCAATTCTACGATCACGAATTATTCTAATATCACTTCATTGATTGGTAATCCCAATTTAAATAATTCATTAATACTCAGTGCTGCGCAATTAGCCACTGTACAGTTAAATAAAAATTCATCAACCTCGGGTACAGTTGGTGATCCCTTATCATTTACTAACTTTAGCGTCATTGGTTTTGTGCCGCCAACACCGCCTGTACCACCAAGTCCTACACCGTTTATAGATGTTTCATCTGTCATACAACAACCACCATCAAATGCAAATAATAACAACATCCTTCTCAGTGATTCATCGATAACACTGGATGTAGGCAGCAACATCACTGACCTCACACAGCAAATTGAATCACTTTACGATGTGCAATTAAGTAAAGTGAAAATAAATCCATTCTGCGGTCAAACAAATTATTAAAAAAGTCTTGCTGAATAGTAAAATAATCGGTATATATACTTCTATCCCCCAAAAAAATTCCCTGTAACACCTCTTTTACATTTTAATTCCACACCAACTAATCATGGAGAGTTCCCAATGCACTACACTAATCAAACTGGATTTTCACTCATTGAATTAATGGTCGTTGTTGCTATTATTGGCATTCTTGCAGCCGTTGCCATTCCTTCCTATCAAAATTATTCACAACGCGCACGATTTTCCGAAGTCATTAGCAGCACAGAAATATTTAAAACAGCGGCCGCCCTCGCATTACAACAAGGCATTCCTGCAGCTGAAATCACAAATGGCAATGCAGGCATTCCTGCTGAACCTAAAAGCACAAAAAATCTTGATTCAATTAAAGTCACTAATGCTATTATTACTGCGATAGGCAGTGCACTCGTAAATAATGCAAGCTATATCTTAAAACCCAATGCTGATGGCAGTATTTGGACTATCAGTGGCTCATGTTTAAAGAGCGGCTTATGCAATGCTTAAACTCGCAGTCAACACTTCACTATCTGCCTTGGCTGATCATCTTGTCCGTGATGGTCTGTTAGATTTAACACAGGCCGGAAAATTATCAAAAAAAGCGCGTGAACTTAACATGCCCTTCATTTGCTATCTTGTAAAAAATAGCCTGTTAAGTAGTGAAATTATTTTGCAATATTGTGCAGATAAATTTAGTTTACCTATTTTTGATTTAGCTCAACATCAGCCCCATGCTTCATATCGTGAATTAATTAAATCAGACTTAATTCATCGCTATCACTTTGTGCCGCTTTGTAAAACGAAACAAAGTTTAGATATTGCTATAGCAGATCCCAGTGATCATACTACTCTAACTGCCATTGCCTTTCATACAAGCATGTCACTACGACCTTTTTTGGTTGCTGAAGATCAACTAGACCATTACATTCATGAACACTACTATCTTAACCAGCTTGAGTCACAATTAGAATCCACACTTTCCAAATTGCATTTTATTGAAGAAGCCGCACCGTCTGATATTCCAGAAGAAAATGATGAACCCATCATTAAATTTGTCGATCAACTTTTGCAAGATGCCATTGAAAAAAGAAGCTCAGATATTCATCTTGAACCTGGCGAACAAGATTGCCGCATACGATTTCGTATCGATGGCATGCTATCAGAAGTAACATCACTTCCCATGCAAATGGCTGCACGCGTCATCACACGATTAAAAATCATGGCGAATCTCAATATCGCTGAAAAACGTTTGCCGCAAGATGGGCGCATCACCTTTTATCATCATCGAAAAATAAATATTCGTATTAATACTTGTCCAACCATCTTTGCTGAAAAAATTGTTTTACGTATTTTAAACACGGATGTTAAACAGTTAACTATTGATGAACTCGGTTTGCTCGCCAAACAAAGGGAAATTTTACTCCATGCACTTAAGGCTCCTCAAGGTTTGATTTTAGTCACTGGCCCAACTGGCAGCGGTAAAACACTAACTCTTTATTCCGTCTTACAATACTTGAATCAAATTGAAAAAAATATTTCTAGCGTAGAAGATCCTGTCGAAATTGAATTGCCAGGCATTACTCAGGTGAGTATTAATCAGAAAATAGGCTTGGATTTTGCTGAAATTCTACGTGCCTTTTTACGTCAAGATCCCGATATTATTATGATAGGTGAAATTCGTGATAGAGAAACGGCGCAAATTGCTGTGCAAGCAGCTCAAACTGGACATTTAGTTTTATCAACCTTGCATAGCAAACAGGTTGCTGAAACTGTATCGAGATTACAATCGATTGGCGTCACTGATGATCAATTGACACATTCAGTATCACTGATTATTGCACAGCGTCTCGTACGCAAATTATGCGATCATTGCAAACTGGCGCACAAACTCGAATTAGCTTCTCAGCAAATTAATGCTTATCAAGCACAAGGCTGTCTTCAATGTTATCAAGGTTATGCTGGCCGTACTGCTATTTTTGAATTACTTCCCATGAGTGAAGAGATCAAACAACAGATTTTGACTGGTCAAATTGATTTAGCACAAAAAGGCTATGATTCGCTGTGGCAAGCTGGTTTAGAAAAAGTTAAAGCTGGCATAACCAGCTATACAGAATTAATTCGCATGATTGGCGCATCTGAATGAAAAAAATATTGATGCTATTAAAAAGAAATCGCAAACTAACTCGAATTGATATTAATCATTTTCTACGTCAATTGGCTACACTGATGATGGCTGGCGTACCCATACTGAAAAGCTGCGATTTGTTAGAAAAAAGCCAGCATAAAATAGCTGCTCGTTCACTTATTCAGACAATTAAGCGAGAATTACTCAGCGGGAAAACTTTATATGAAAGCTTGCCGCATCAGACCTTTGATGCATTAGCATCTCAATTAATTCGTATCGGCGAACACACAGGAAAATTAGATGAATTATTAATGACGCTTGCCGATTATCAAGAAAGACAATGGGCTTTTCGTCGAAAAATAAATCAAATCTTATTTTACCCTTGCATCATTCTCATTTTTTCATTTGTCGTTACTTTTAGTATGTTGATTTTTATTATTCCGCGTTTCGCTGATTTATTTCAGCATACAAAGGCAAAATTACCGCTCATCACCAAAATGATTTTTGCTTGCTCCACTTTATTGAACCAACATCTTACTATCATCAGCCTCAGCGCCTTAATTATCATTGTTTTTCTTTGTTCCTCATTAGGCGCTCGTCTACGCAAAAAGAGCATGCTCATGATAATGCAATTGCCCTTCATTCGACCCTATCTCAAAAAAATTATTTTAGCGCGTTTTGCGCGCAATCTTTCGATTACTTTCTCAGCTGGGCTCGCGTTAAATGAAGCATTGAAGTTAAGTGCTCATGCTCCCTATCAGGCAGAATTCACGCATAATATTGCCAAATTACATAATAAAATTAGCGCTGGTATTTCCCTACACCATGCCATGGCAAGCCTGCCTTATTTTCCCATCCTGATGATCCAAATGATTAAAATTGGCGAAGAATCGGGCATGCTAGAGAGCATGTTAGATAAAATTGCTGATTTCATTGAAGCAGAGATTGATCAATTGCTTCACCGATTTAGTCAATTACTAGAACCCTTGATTATGCTAATACTTGGTGCTTTAATCGGTGGATTAGTCATAGGCCTTTACTTACCTCTTTTTAAATTAGGAAGCGCATTCTAAGCATGGACATTTTGAATTTTTTTGCAGTAAATCCAAATGTGTTCCTGGTCATCACGGCCTTAGTGTCCTTATTTATTGGCAGTTTTTTAAATGTAGTCATCTATCGCCTGCCGCGGATGATGCAGTTAAATTGGAGTGAAGAATGCCGCATTTATCTTGGTCTAAAACCACATGACGATGTTGAAAAACTCAATTTATGTCTACCCTTTTCTCATTGTCCTCATTGCAAAAAAATCATACGCCCCTGGCATAATATTCCCTTGCTCAGTTATTTTTTCTTACAGGGTAAATGCGCTTATTGTCATGCAGCGATTTCATCACGCTATCCCTTTGTAGAAGCGCTCACTGCCATCGTTTCAGTTTATATTGCTTGGCGCTTTGGTCTCACTTGGCAAATGCTAGCTGCCTTATTATTTTCATGGATTTGTATTTGCCTCATCTTTATTGATTTGGATTATCAACTTTTACCCGATCATCTTACTTTATTACTACTCTGGCTTGGTTTATTTTTTAGCTTATTTAACCTATTTTGCAATGCGCATGAGGCCATCATTGGTGCGATGGTAGGCTATGCCATCTTTGCCAGCGTACAACTTATCTTTGGTTGGTTTACCGGCAAAACCGGCATGGGTCAAGGTGATTACAAATTTCTTGCTGGTTTGGGCGCCGTGCTGGGTTGGAAGATGCTGCCGCTCATCATTTTACTCGCCTCAGTTAGCGGCGTGATTGTTACTTTAACGCACATGATCATTAAACGTAATTTCAAGAGTAGCCCTCTGCCATTTGGGCCCTATCTTGCCATGGGTGGATTTATTGCACTCGTTTGGGGAAATGAAATCCTGCGTTATTATCTAAGGTAAAATTCATGTTAGTGATCGGCTTAACAGGCGGCATTGGTTCTGGCAAAACAACAGTCGCCGACTTGTTTGCCAAGCTCGGTGTTCCTATTATTGATGCAGACCAAGTTGCCCGTGATGTGACACAGCCAGGGCAAGCTGCTCTCGCTCTTATCGTCGAACATTTTAATCAAGCCCTATTATTAGCGGATGGCACACTAAACCGCGCTGCCTTACGACAACTTATTTTTAAAGATGAGGCAGAACGTCATTGGCTGGAAAATTTATTGCATCCACTGATTCAAGAGGAAATACTAAGACAATTAGACAAGCTCTCTGCACCCTATTGCATCGTCGTGATACCACTTTTATTTGAAACTGCTGTTAATTTCGATTCATTGATCGATCGAATTTTGCTGGTCGATGCGGCTGAAACAAGGCAAATTGAACGTGTTAAAGCACGTGATCAACTCTCTTCTGCAGAAATCCAAGCTATCTTGAATTCACAAGTAGAGCGTGAATATCGATTGAAACACTGTGATGATGTCATCATCAATGATGGTGAATTGGGTGAGCTCATGCCGCAGGTTGAAAAGTTGCATGCCTATTATCTTGGGTTAATGGGTTAAAGTCCTCAATAAATACGTGTCCAATATCCAGTCAATCCATGCTATCATTATTCTCTGTGCCCCCAGATAATGCCCTATTTTGCTAGAAAAGATATATGATGAACGATAATACGATTATTTATGATCAACCATTAAACGAAATCATCCGCGTTTGCTTGCGGCTGGAACAATTATTCCATCAAATTGATCATCAATTGCATGATACTTCTACGCTGGGCACACGCTATGTCATTCAATTGATCGCTGATACCTTGCATGTTTTAGATAGACCAGATTTAAAGTCCAAACTTGCCAAAGAATTGAGCTATCATTTAAGCAATTTATTGCGCTATGGCAATACCCCTGAGATCGACACAGAAAAACTAAATAATTTAACTCAGCAGCTAGAAACCCTGTCTCGCAGTTTGATTGATAGCAATGTTAAAATTGGTCATCGATTACGTGATATTGAACTTTTTAATACCTTACGCTTGCATCTTGCAAGTCCTGGCGGCGCCTGCGGCTTTGACGTTCCCCTATACTCCTATTGGCTGCAGCAACCTAGTGAAAAACGATTAGCGAGCATTAAAAATTGGCTCGAAGATTTTGAGCAAATCAGAACAGCAACCGCCTTGGTACTTGATCTCGTCAGAAAGCACGCGAGAATCGAACAAAAAACTGCCGTGCATGGCTTCCATCAAGAATTATTAGACCCTCAGTCACAATTACGTATGATACGAATCGGCATTGCCAAAGGCATTGCTGCCTATCCTGAAATTAGTATTGGGCGGCATTTTTTAAGTATCCGCTACTTCACCCCAGACATTGAAAAACGCCCTGCACAATACACAGAAAATTTAGCTTTCTGGGTGGCCTATTGCAGCGCTTGAGATGACTACACGATGACTATGAATAAAGATATAACTTGTCCACAATGCGGTAAAAAAGGAACCTGGACAACAGAAAACATCTTTCGTCCTTTTTGTTCTGAGCGCTGCAGACTCATTGATTTGGGTGATTGGGCTAGCGAAAAGCATCAAATTCCGGGGAAACCGGTGGAGCCTGGTGAATGGCCGGAAGATGATGAGTAAATTCACAGCCTCACCCCCTGCGTTAATAGCTCAGTGGGCTGCTCTTCATGAACGTAACAGATCGTAAGCGTTCACGCCACGCTGTCATGCCAGCATGCTTTTAGCTGGCATGACAGCGTGGCGTGAACGCTTACCAATTATAATCTAGGAATTTTACTCTGCTCAACTTCAGCACTTGCACCATCTTCACGAGCTCTTTTATTCCCCGATGCTGGATATAATGTTAAGCCAAGAGAATAAGTAGATGCTGGTGAAGCAGGTGCAGGCGAACTTTCCGTATTAGAATTATCCTCAACATCACCCTTAGCTTCCACTTTAGATTCTTCTACGCTTGAAACATTATTTGTATTATTTTTTGTTTCTTCATCATCACGTTTCTGTCTTTTTTTAGCATAAGCAGGAAACTGAGTATTAAAGTCTTTCTCTTTTAAAAATACAACCTTTCTCGTCTCACCCTCATGGTGATAGAGTACTTTTGTGGGATCAGTTATAAAATCCAATTTCTTTTTTTCACACCTCTCCATGGGTAATCCAGTAAACGGATTAATATAATGACGTGCACATATTGAATCCCAATAATACTCTCTACCCATGACCATTACTTTTTGAGTGTTTTGGGTATGAGAATTATAAAATGCATTTAAAGCCATTAGCTGTCTATTTCCATGATACCATTCACCATCCTTAAATTTTATTTGAGTGCCCACAGGGACTTTCTCATAAGAATATTTTTTCTTCTTATGCAATATTTCCTTAATAGAATCCACGTAAATCCACCCATCTTTTCTATTTTTCGCAGGCTGCACTGTTATACAATCGCCATCTTTGTTTGCTGCTTTCTTTTTCCGTTTTGATTGGATAATGCCAGTCTGAGGTAATTGTTGCTCAGGCTGCTGTGAAAATAGTGTCAATCCAGGATTTGTAGTCGAATCATAAGCAGAAGCGAAACCTGCAAAATCTATCTCGCCGCTAGAAACAAGCGGGTTAAACGCTAATTCAGCTACCGCTGAGACAAAGTCATCTTGAAAAACAGGATCACTGAATGTTAAAAAATTCATTTCACTCGTATTGCATGGTGGCACTGCTTGACTAAGCAAAGGTTCGGTCGTCGGTCGAGTATTTTGAATATAAATCGGTTTCGGTGGCGCACTACGCATGGTTTTCTCCTCGTTTTAATTAAAAATTCTCTTAATTTTTATTTTTATTTTTTTCTTGTAGCACTTGCAAAATAGCACTCGCCGCATTTTTCGCAGCATCAGCACGCAAGGCTTGATGTAATTCAGTAAATTTTCTTTGTAAATGTTCTACTTTTTCCGGATGATCTAAATAATTTAAAATATGTTTGGCGATAGCTTCTGGACTAACTTCTTGTTGAATTAACTCGGGAACAATGCGTTCATTGGCTAATAAATTTGGTAAGCCCGCATAAGGTGCTTTTACACACCAACGCGCTATGCGATGTGTCAATGATGACATGCGATAAGCGATCAGCATGGGTTTTTTATACAGCATAGTCTCTAAGGTTGCCGTGCCCGAGGTAACAACAACCGCATCGGCAGCAGCCATCACATCTTGTGAACGCCGCGTGAAAAATTCTATCGGCAAATCAGGTGTGTATTGCTTATAAGATTCATAAAATTCTTGGTAACGTTTTTCATTAACATGCGCCGTGAGAAAACGCAAATGTGGCCGCTCTTGCCACATCAATTTAGCTGCTCGTAAAAAAGGTTCTGCCATATAGGAAATTTCTTGACGACGGCTGCCAGGCAATAAGGCGACATAAGTTGCATTTTCATCAATACAAAGAGCGCGTCTTGCCAATATTTTATCGGGCTGCAGCGGAATTTGTTCTGCTAAAGGATGTCCAACATATTTCACTGGCACATGATGCTGTTGATAAAAATCTGTCTCGAAGGGTAGCAGCGTCAGTATCATATCAACCGCTTTTGCAATTTTATGAACACGATATTGCCGCCATGCCCACACACTGGGACTCACATAATGCACGACGGGAATACCTGCCTGACGCAGTTTTAATTCTAGTCCCAAATTAAAATCTGGTGCATCAATGCCAATAAAAATATCTGGTTTATTGCGAATAAAATGACGATATAAATCAAAACGTAATTTGATTAAATCAGGCAAACGAAATAAAGGCTCGACCAAGCCCATCACTGCTAGTCGTTCAATATCAAAAAGACTATTACAACCTGCTGCAATCATGGCAGGACCGCCTATACCTTCTATTTGCAATTCAGGCGATTGAACTTGCAAGGCGTTGATTAACTTAGCGCCTAAGAGATCTCCAGATGCCTCGCCTGCGATAATGCCAACCTTAATCAACGAACGATACCTGCTTTAGAATTTGCAATAAACGCCATCAATTGTTGAACTTCTTTTGCTTGTAATTTTTGTAATTCTTCCATCGCACTGGCTACAGTCAAACCATTGCGATAAATAATTTTGTAAGCACGACGTAAATCTGCAATCACTTCATCAGAAAAACCATGACGCTGCAAGCCAACGGAATTTAAACCAAAGGGCTTTGCATAATAGCCAGATACTTTCACAAAAGGCGGTACATCTTTAATAATGACCGCATTGGTCGCTGCAAAACTATAGGCGCCTACTCGGCAAAATTGATAGACACCTGCAAAACCGCTGAGAATAGCGTGATCTTCTACAGTGACATGCCCCGCCAAAGAGGCATTATTTGCAAAAATAGTATGGCTGCCAATATGGCAATCATGTGCAATATGGACATAGGCCATGAAGAGATTATGATTAGCAATTTGAGTGACCGCTCGATCTTGCGCAGTACCTCGATTCAATGTGCAAAATTCACGTATCACATTAAAATCACCGATCTCAAGATAAGTCCGTTCACCTTTAAATTTTAAATCTTGTGGAATTTCACCAACGGAGGCAAATTGAAAAATTTTATTATGACGGCCGATGCGAGTATGTTCACCAATGACCACATGCGGTCCAATATGCGTACCGTCGCCAATTTCCACATCAGCACCAATCACAGTATAGGGGCCTACATATACATTGCTGCCTATTCTTGCAGAGGGATCGATAATTGCAGTGTGATGTATCACTGATCCACCAAGAATTTCATCAGGCAATATTTTTTCAATCACAGGGTTAACCTCTTTCTTCAGTTTTGCATGCACTCATAAATTCAGCAGAACAGGCTAGCTCATCGCCAACATAGGCAAAGCCTTCCAATTTCCATATATCACGCTTAGAACGAAGCACCTTGACTTCCAAACGCAGTTGATCGCCTGGTTCAACAACTCGGCGAAAGCGAGCATTATCAATACCAGCAAAATAATAAAGAACACCATCACTTGGCGTTGTATTCATTGATTTATAAGCTAAGACACCGCCTGCTTGCGCCATGGCTTCAAGAATTAATACGCCTGGCATAACAGGACGTTGAGGAAAATGGCCTGTAAAAAACAATTCATTCATCGTTACATTTTTTAAGGCAACGACAGATTGACCTATCTCAAGCTTAATAATTCTATCAATGAGCAAGAAGGGATAGCGATGAGGTAGATATTTTAATATTTCGTGTATATCCATTAAACCTCTTTCGGAACCATCGTCTTTTGCTTTGTTTGTGGGCTGCATTATGCTTTTCTCTCTTTGATCTCAGACTCTAATGATTTGACACGCTGCATTAAATTTTCCAGGCGATTAAATCGCGCATTATTTTTGCGAAACTCCTGATTGCTAACAGCGCCAATAATACCGGATGAATAGATACCGGCATTTTCAATGGATTTAGTGACACGTGTACCGCCAGTCAAAATAACTTGATCTGCAATGCTTACATGACCAGCAATCATGGAATCACCACCGATCAAACAATGTTTACCAATCACAGAACTACCAGCAATACCAACACAGCCAGCAATCACAGTATGCGCACCTATTTTGACATTGTGCGCCACTTGAATAAGGTTATCTAATTTGACGCCATCTTCAATGATGGTATCTTCAATTGCCCCGCGATCAATCGTGGTATTAGCACCCACATCGACATCATCGCCAATAATAACTCGGCCTAACTGAGGCACCTTGTGCCATACTCCTTTTTGATTGGCAAAACCAAAGCCATCACTGCCAATCACCGCACCACTCAACATTCGGCAGCGTTTACCGATTTTAACTTTTGCATAGATGCTAACACGTGCATCAATTTGTGTTGCCTCACCTATTTCCACCTCATCACCGATCGCACTAGCTGGACCAATACGCACATCGGCTGCAATTTTTACCTTATTGCCAATGACACAATTCGCAGCAATCACGGCACTAGGATCAATGCTACATTCACTTCCGATCACAGCGGATGGATGAATACCAGCGGCAAGCGGCGTTTGCGTCTCAAAAAAAGCAGCGATTCGTGCATAAGTATAATGAGGATTCTTGCTAATAACCGCATTCACTGGGCAGCTTGCAGCATCAGCTTCTAATAAAATAACAGCAGCTGCCTGCGTTGCGGCCAAATATTTTCGATAAAGTGAATTAGTTAAGAAGGCGATATGGCCTGGCTGCGAATGCTGAATCGTACAAACACCGCTAATCAGACAATCTGGATCACCTTTAATTGCGACTGCATCTACATTCTTAATTAAGTCACTTAGTTTATATTGCATATTATTCATCGTTTTTTACTAACTCACAAGATAGTTATGAAAGGTTTGTTGTTGCAAAAAAAGTTCATCGTTATAAAAGCCTTCGTTGTTGCGCAGGTGTTCGTCGTTGCTGAAGCGTTCGTCGTTGCGAGGAGTGCTTTTTACGACGAAGCAATCCAGGCTTCGACTTTTATATAAAAAGCAATATTTAATAAAAGTCGAAGCCTGGATTGCTTCGTCGTAAAAAGCACTCCTCGCAACGACGAACGCTTCAGCAACGACGAACACCTGCGCAACAATGAAGGCTTTTATAACGACAAGCTTCTTCACACTCTAAAACAAATCTCCCCCAAAAGGGGGAGATTTCATCACTATTTTTACCGCTTAATTACTTGTTAAATTGACCTGCTACATCTTTGGTAATGTCATTACCATCGTTAGCATAAATAACAGCTTGTGAATCTAGCACTAAGGCATAGGATTTATTTTTAGCAATACCTGAAACAATACCATTTAAGTCATTTAAAATGCCTTGCATGATTTTGTTTTGTTCGGTTTGCAAATCTTTTTGATAAGCAACAACTTGTTTCACCAGATCAGCACGTTCAGATGCGATTTTTTTCTGTGTCGCATCTCTGTCCTTCTGCGCCATCGTGGGCGATTCTTTCTTAAATTTATCTAACTCATCTTGCAATGATTTTTGTTCATCACCAATCTTTGTTTGACGTGGTTTAAATTGAGCTTCCAACTTTTTACTTAAATCAGCCACACGTGGTGATTGTTGTAAAATTTGCTGTACATTCACAATAGCCACTTTGATTTGCGGCGCTGCTGCTTGATCTGCAGCAAAAGCTGAACCACCGATCAACAATAACGAACCCACTAACGCACCAACTGTTTTTATCATCTTCATGATTTTCTCCAAATAAATTTTAAAACCCCATTTCCCTTCTTAAAGCCACTATTCTAGCATATTGATTTAACGTAACAAACCAGAGTTTGCTGATGCCATGTTTATCAGAAATTCGCCCCCAACGCAAACTGGAATGGCTCATCTTCATCACCATGAATATTACCATGACTAGACCGTGCATTAATGGTCTTGGCCAGACTTAATTCCACTGGGCCAAAAGGTGTCAGCCAATCGGCTTCAAGGCCCACGGAGGTTCGAATTGGGCCAGAATTTGTACTAAGACCGCCAAAATTCCTATTATTCAATGGGCTATACACATTTCCTGCATCAACAAAGATGGTAGTACGCAGGCTGTCTGTTAGGAAATTAGGGAAGATTAGGCCAACACTCGCATTGACCAGCTTGGTACCACCAAAAGCCTTGCCTAAGGAGTCTTGCGGGCCTAGGGTATAACCTTGATAGCCGCGCACGGAATCAATACCACCCGAAAAATAATTCCTAAAGAAGGGGAAATTATTGGCCCCATTCAAGCCATTGCCATAGCCCAAATCCGCCTTGGTTAAGACAATAAATTGATCATTTAGCGGTTCATACCATTTAGCATGGTAATTAATCGTATAAAAGGTCAAGGAACTGCTGGTTAAGGGTGCATAGCCGTCAAACCAAAGGCTTTGTAAAATGCCTCTAGTTGGGAATATAGCCTTATCTCGGCTATCACGCGAGTAACCTAGGCGTAAATCGACTTGTTGAAAACGTCTGCCATGCTGGCCTACAAAACTGCTAACCTGAGCAGAGACATTGTTAAGATTTCGATTCAAGGTAAGCAGTGTATTTTGATAATTCGCGCCGATAAATGCACGGCTATACACACCCTGCTCTTGGCCAACGGGGATACCATATTGAACACCAAAGTCATATTCATTTGCCGTGAAACTACTATCGACACTGGCCGTACTACCTGGATCAACACGTGAAATAGAAAAGTTGAAACTGCGGCTGATCCCATTTGTCGTATAATAGGGATCGGTATAATCAATTCCATAGAATTGTTGAATCTTGCTGCGATTAAAGTTAATACCAAGCGTATTGCCCGTTCCCAAAAAGTTTTTATGATTTAATCCCGCACCCAATAACATGCCATAAATTTGCGAGTAACCCACTTTAAAAGAAGCTTGCGCTGAACTTTCTTCTTTGACCTTATAGTTAACATCAACTTGATCATCAACATTGGGCACTGGCAATACTGTCATATCAACTTTTTTAAGATAGGGCAGCAAACTCAAGCGCTGTTTAGAATCTTCCATTTTTACAGTGGATGCTGGCGCCCCTTCCATTTGCTGTATTTCACGACGTAAGACCACATCATTAGTGCGCGTATTATCAGAAAAAGTCACATGTCTAACATAGGCACGCTTGCCTGGACGTACTTCAAAAGTTAATTTTACCCTGTGTGTTGCATCATTAATTTTTGGATGAATAGCAACGGTCGCAAAAACATAGCCCTTATCGCCTAGCATACGTGTAATGGCTTTTTGTGCAGCAATCACTTTTTTACGTGAAAACTTTTCACCAGGCTTAATATGAATTGCTTTTTCAATTTTTTTTCGTGGCACGATAAAGGTGCCAGTAATATTATAACTTTCGATCGTGTAGGGTTCACCTTCAGAAACCACGAAGGTCACATAGACCGACTTGCGATCTGGTGTGACTTGCGCTTGTGCTGATTTCACTTCAAAACGCAGATAGCCGTGATCCATGTAATAGTTACGTAATTTCTCAACACTATCATCTAATTTATCTTCTGAGTAACGATCTGTTTGCGTGAAGAAGGTAAATACGCCTGTGGTCGTGATGTCTAATTGTTTTATTAAAGTTTTCTCACTAAAAACATGATTGCCGATAATAGAAATACGGCGAATCTTGGCGACCAAGCCTTCAGAAATAGTGATATTGACTGCAACACGATTACGCGGCATCGAGGTAGTGGAAATAATAACACGCGCATTATAACGACCCAATTGATAATACTGATTTAATAATCCTTGTTTGATTTTGTCTATAATCGCGGGTTGATAAACACGGCCTTCTGCAATATCCATCGATTTCATTGCAGCCTTTAGTTTATCGGTGGGAATAATCGAATTACCGCTTATCTTTAATTGCCCGATAGTGGGACGTTCTTCCACATGGATAATCAGCGTATTGCCTTCGCGCGATAAACTAATATGCTCAAAGAAATTTGTTTTATATAAGGCTCGGACAATTTCAGCTGTTTTCTCAGGCCGCAATATTTGTCCGCGTTTAATTGGCAAATAAGTTTCCATGGTCGCGGCAGAAACTCGATGCAAGCCATCAAATTCGATTTGACGCACCACAAAGGCTTGCTGCGCGAATGCGCAACTAAAATATAGTTGGAATAGAATAATTAATATACTAGCTAGTTTTTTCATTTCTTTCTCGTCTTAGACGTTTTAATAATTTTCAGTGAATACCGTATCAGTGTGCAGCAGGAGATTTGCTGTTGCGAAGGCGTCTGTCGTTGCGGAAGCGTTCGTCGTTGCGAGGAGTGCTTTTTACGACGAAGCAATCCAGGCTTTGACTTTTATAAAAAAGCAACATTTGATAAAAGTCAAAGCCTGGATTGCTTCGTCGTAAAAAGCACTCCTCGCAACGACGAACGCTTCCGCAACGACGAACATCCTCCCAACGAACACCTCTCCTAGAGGTCGCTCATTATCTTGACTTTCTTTGTGAAAATCTAGCCTTAATTTGCATAAGTCCCCAACAACCACGCACCAAAAGCAAAGACCGGTGCTGCTGCAGTCAAGCTATCAATCCGATCCAATATGCCGCCATGACCTGGCAGCAGCCATCCTGAATCTTTCACACCTGCTAAACGTTTGATCATGCTTTCAAACAAATCACCCATAATGGAAAACAACACTGTGATCCATGAAAGAAGAAAAGCAAAGGGCCATAGCATAAAGGGAACAGAAGCCAGCCATAGGGCAAGGGCTACGATCAAACTGCTAACACAAATTGCGCCTATCAAACCTTCCCAACTTTTTCCCGGGCTAATACGCGGCGCCAATTTGTGCTTGCCACAGATTTTTCCCGCAAAATAAGCGGCCGAATCTGCGCCCCAAATCAAGACAAATAAAAATAATAGCGCATATAAACCATCTGTCTGTTGACGAATAAAGTTAATGGCCAGCCAACAAGGCACCAAGACAAACAAACCCATGGCCGCTTTTTCTATGCGAATATTAGCCCATGAAGAAGTATCTTCAGGATAGAAAATGATGAGCAAGGAAGCCATGAGCCACCAAACACAGCCTACACCTAATACGACCACATCTCTTAAAGATAGGGCAAAAAAACAAGTGAAGATGACAAGCAAACTATAGAGAAAACAACTGCGCCTAGAAATGAGACCCAGTAAGCGCGCCCATTCCCAAGCAGCGCCAAATACAATAAATAGCGTTAAATAACGAAAGGACAAGGGCGGTAAATAAATTAATACGGCTAATGCTAGCGGTATGAGAACTATGGCTGTCAATATGCGTTTTACTAACATAAGTTATTTTTCACTTTTTAATGGAAGGTCATGACGCGCACCATAACGCCGATCGCGAGAGGCATAATCCTTCAAGGCATTTTCTAATTCACTCTCATCAAAATCAGGCCATAAGGTCGGTGTGAAATACAATTCAGAATAGGCTAGCTGCCACAGCATAAAATTGCTAATACGAAATTCACCACTCGTTCGAATAAAAAGATCAGGATGAGGTAGATCAGCAAAACTTAATCGCTCACTAATCATTTCCGGCGTAATAGCAGCACTTTTAAGCTGCCCCGCTTCAACTTCTTGCGTTAATTGCCGCACAGCTTGGCAAATATCCCATTGACCACCGTAGTCCACAGCGATAAGCAGCACCATTCCCGTATTCGCTCTTGTTAAACTTTCTACTTCAGCAATTTTCTTTCTTAAATGCTCACTAAAACGAACACGATCGCCAATAAAACGTAATTGAATATTATTTTCATGCAGCATACTCACTTCGCGTTCTAATCCAGTGAGAAATAATTTCATTAAATAACTCACTTCTTGTGGCGGTCGCCGCCAATTTTCACTGCTAAATGCAAAGAGGGAAAGAACTTTGATATTGCGTTTCGCACAATTTTTTACAACTTGCCGCGCCGCTTCCACACCAGCACGATGTCCAGCAATACGCGGCATTAAGCGTTTTTTCGCCCAACGACCGTTTCCATCCATGATAATGGCAAGATGTTGCGGCAGACTCGCCATGTTAGACGACCATTAAATCAGCTTCTTTAACTGTCAATAATTGCTCGATCTCCGCAATAAATTTGTCAGTTTGTTTTTGCACATCATCATTTAAACGACGTTCATCATCTTCCGTAATTTGTTTTGTTTTAAGTAATTCTTTCACTTCATTATTGGCATCACGGCGAACATTGCGAACACTAACACGCGCTGTTTCTGCTTCAGAACGCACCACGCGAATTAATTCTTTTCTTCGTTCTTCATTTAGAGCTGGCATAGGAACACGAATCACCGTGCCTGTCGTTGCTGGATTCAAGCCAAGATCAGAATTCATAATCGCTTTTTCGATTGGCTGCACCATATTTTTATCCCATGGTGTTATCGTCAAAGTGCGAGCATCACTTGCATTCACACTGGCAACTTGATTGAGCGGCATTTCACTACCATAACAATCAATACGAATATGATCTAAGATACTGGGATGAGCACGGCCTGTGCGTAATTTTGCAATTTCACTTTTGAATGAATCAATGCTTTTACGCATTCTAACGTCAACCTCTTTTATTACTGTATGCATACATGTTCCTGTTAATCATTGTAGATTTTGGTCAACACCACTAATCAAGGTACCAATATCCTCACCCAGCATAATCCGTTTCAATGCGCCTTGTTTATTCATATTAAATACACGAAGAGGCAGATTATGATCCTGGCAAAGTAAAATTGCCGTTAAATCCATCACACCTAAGCGTTTTGCAATCACTTCATCATAACTTAATTGCTGATAACGTTCGGCTTTGGGATTTTTGATAGGATCATCATTAAACACACCTTCCACCTTGGTCGCTTTGAGCACGATATCGGCACCAATTTCAATACCACGCAAGGCTGCAGCTGAATCTGTTGTAACTAAGGGATTACCTGTTCCCGCAGAGAATATTACGACTTTTCCCTGTGATAAAATTTCCTGCGCTTTTGAGCGGTCATATTGTTCTGCCATGCTAGCGACAGCAACAGCAGACATGAGTGTGACTGGAATCGATTTTCTGACAAAGGCATCGCGTAAAGCAATACCATTAATCACGGTAGCGAGCATTCCCATTTGGTCTGCAGCGATGCGATCTAAACTTGCGGCGCATAAATCAGCGCCGCGAATCAAATTACCACCGCCTATCACCAGCGCAACTTGTACACCGAGCTCCATTGCACCAGCAACTTCTTGCGCGATGCGCGCAAGCTTGTTTGCATCAATACCAAATAGATGATCACCTTGTAATGCTTCACCGCTCAGCTTAAGTAAAATACGCTTATAGATCGGCTTTGTAGACAGTTCCATTGTATTGCACCTCTAGCTGCCTTGCACTTGGGACATCACTGCTTCTTTAAAATCTTCCACTATTTTTTCTATGCCTTCACCGACTTCAAATCGATAGAAAGCAAGCACTTTTGCTTTATGCTTGTTTAACAGAGCGCCTACTGTCACATCGGAATCTTTGACAAAAGGCTGACCGACCAAGCTGACTTCATCCAGAAATTTCTTCAAACGTCCAAGCACCATTTTTTCAATGATGTCTTGCGGTTTACCGCTAGTCGCAGCTTGCGCAAGATAAATTTCTTTTTCTTTAGCAATTAATTCTGGCGATACATTTTCTGGTGCAATCACAATCGGTCTGCTCGCTGCAATATGCATAGCAAGATCGCGCGCTAATTCTTTATTGTCAGTATCCAACTCAACAATCACACCAATGCGATTGCCGTGAAGATAAGTACCAATACTTGCTGCTGCAGGATTGGTGACAATGGCACGACGAATTTGTACGTTTTCACCAATTTTGGAAATCAATTCATGACGTACTTCTTCAACAGGATGCGAATCATATTCTGCTAATGTCAATGCAGAAATTTTCTCGACGTCTTGTTCCTTTGCTTTTAATGCTGCATCAGCTACTGCCTTGGCAAAGCGAGTGAAATTACCATCACGAGCAACAAAATCGGTTTCGCTATTAATTTCTAACATGGCAGCTAATTTGCCATGCTCAGCTATGATCACCACACCTTCTGCAGCTGTACGACCTGCTTTTTTACCTGCTTTTGCTACGCCTGATTTACGCAACTCTTCAATGGCCTTATCCATATCACCGTGAGTTTGCGTCAATGCTTTTTTGCATTCCATCATGGCAGCGCCAGTGAGCTCGCGCAATTCTTTGACTTGCGCTGCTGAAATTACTGTTGTCATAAATTACCTCGATTACTTATCTTCTAATGAATCAGACGCATCAGTGCTATCAACACTGGGAATTTCCTTCGCTTCTTCTATTTCGATAAAATCTTCTTTAGCATCGCCTTCTAATACGCTAACACGAGCATCTGCGATCACTTCGGCAACACAATTGGTATAAAAACGAATAGCGCGCGTACTGTCATCATTACCTGGAATAATATAGGAAATACCATCAGGATCATTATTGGAGTCAACGATACCAATAACAGGAATACCTAAGCGATTGGCTTCACGCACAGCAATTTTTTCATGGCCCACATCAATCACAAATAAGGCATCTGGAATACCGCCCATGTTTTTGATACCGCCTAAACTGATGCTCATCTTGTCTTTTTCACGTTCTAAACCAAGAATTTCTTTTTTAGTAAGACGACCAAATTTGCCTGATTCAAACATCGCTTCTAATTCTTTCAAGCGCTTGATCGATTGACGAATCGTTTTGTAGTTGGTGAGCATACCGCCTAGCCAACGACGATTGACATAAGGCATTTTGCAGCGTTCAGCCGCTTGCTGGACTAAATCTTGAGCAGCGTACTTGGTGCCGACAAAAAGAATCTTGCCTTTTTTAGCGGCTGTGCTGCTAATAAAATTTAAGGCATCTTGAAACAAGGGCTGGGTTTTGCCCAAGTCGATAATATGAATTTTGTTGCGGGAACCATAAATGTAAGAAGACATTTTGGGGTTCCAATAACGGGTTTGGTGACCAAAATGGACACCGGCTTTTAACATATCTGGAATAGTTACTTGTAATGACATCATTATTTTCCTCAATTGGGTTTGGCCTCCGCCTGCCCTATTCGCCAACTTAATCTTGAAAAATCAAGATCAAGCACCCAGCAAACAGTTGCGACAAGCGTGTGTTTCCGCGAGAATGCGGGCTTGTATTAAGTTTAGTTGCTTAATAAAGCACGCCTTTATACCATAGAAACTCTGTTTTCAGCAATCCATTCAAATACAGGCCAAGCATGACTGACATTACGATTAAAAACAGTGAAGATATTGAAAAAATGCGCATCGTCGGGCGCTTAGCGGCTGATGTTCTCAAAATGATCAAGCCCCATGTCAAAGCGGGCATCACCACGGATGAATTAGACCGCATCTGTCATGATTATATTGTGAACGAGCAGCAAGCGATTCCTGCGCCCTTAAATTATCATGGTTTTCCTAAATCCATTTGCACCTCGGTCAATCATCAGGTTTGTCATGGCATTCCAAGCGATCGCAAACTCAAAGAAGGTGACATTGTGAATGTGGATGTAACCGTTTTAAAGGATGCTTATCATGGTGACACTAGTCAAATGTTTGTGATTGGCAAACCTTCTATTCTGGCAAATCGATTAATTGCAATTACGCAAGAATGTCTCTATCTTGGCATTCAACAAGTCAAACCGGGTGCCTATTTCGGTGATATCGGTGCTGTGATACAACAGCATGCAGAAAAAAATCGCTTTAGCGTGGTGAGAGAATATTGCGGCCATGGTATCGGCAAAATTTTCCATGAACCGCCCAATGTGCTGCATTATGGTAAACCTAATACCGGCGACATGCTGCAGGCTGGTATGATTTTCACGATTGAACCTATGATTAATGCGGGCAAACGTGAGGTCAAACTATTGCCTGATGGATGGACTGTCGTGACTAAGGACCATAGTTTATCAGCACAGTGGGAACATACTATTTTAGTCACAGAAACAGGATTTGAAATTTTAACGCTGCGCGAAGATGAAAATATTAATTTTTAAGGAGAATTAACATGTTTGAATTACCTCCCTTGCCCTATGCAATGGATGCCCTACAACCCTATATATCCAAAGAAACCTTAGAATATCATTACGGCAAACATCATTTAGCCTATGTCAATAATTTAAATAATTTAGTGAAAGATACTGAATTTGCTGCTATGTCATTAGAAGACATTATCATGAAGGCAAGCGGGCCTGTTTTTAATAATGCCGCACAAATCTGGAACCATACTTTTTATTGGCATTGCATGACGCCAAAAAGTGCTGGCCAACCATCAGGCGCACTAGCAGATGCGATTAAGAAAAAATTTGGCTCCTTTGATGATTTCAAAAAAATGTTTAGTGAATCAGGCGCAAAATTATTTGGTTCAGGTTGGACTTGGCTGGCGAAAAATGCTGAAGGCGAATTAGAAATTTTAAATGAGAGTAATGCGGGATTACCGATGAAGGTAAATAAAAAAGCCTTACTGACTTGTGATGTGTGGGAACATGCTTATTACATTGATTATCGTAATGCGCGGCCTAAGTATATTGAGAATTTCTGGGCTATTGTGAATTGGGATTTTGTGGCGGAGAATTTTGGGAAGTAAATTTTGTGGGGAGGGTGAGGGAGGTGCCTGTCGTTGCAAGGAGGTTCGTCGTTGTGCAGGCGTTCGTCGTTGCTGAAACGTTCGTCGTTGCGAGGAGTGCTTTTTACGACGAAGCAATCCAGGCTTCGACTTTTATATAAAAAAGCAATATCTAATAAAAGTCGAAGCCTGGATTGCTTCGTCGTAAAAAGCACTCCTCGCAACGACGAACGCTTCAGCAACGACGAACGCCTGCACAACGACGAACGCCTGAGTAACAACCCCACTTGATCTGTTACAAAATCTATTTACCACCACCCGGCCCTCTTTTTCTCACATAACTTTTATCACTATCTTTTCTTATTGCTGCTCTTTTCTCTGCTAATATCCTTGCTTTTTCTGCTGCTATCGCCTGTTTCTTCGATATATTCTCATTAAAGAGGCTAGTAGATTTATTGACGAGGATAGCTGCTTGAACTTTTATTTTCTGCAAGCCCTTTTGTAAAACTGGGTCAGCTTCTAAGCTTCTTATTGCCGCGAGACTAATTCGAGGGTCAGAAACAAGAAGTACCGCGACTTTTGTATGGCCATTTTCAATTGCAGCACGCAGCGCCTTGCAATCACCCGCTGCGGGATCAGCTCGACCATCAGCCAAAAGAAGTTTTACAATTTCCAAGCGACCGCTTTGAGCAGCATGTCGAAGCGCATCACTATTCAATGCGTCAGGATCGCCAATCTTATCCTCTAAAAATCTTTTTACTTTTTCTAGGCTACCATGCATGGCGGCATACATAAGCTCCATATCATCATTTGTTAGATTGAATTGTTCTGCTGGGATGCTTGGTGCCTCTTGAATATCTTCTTGCACTGGCTGCGATTGAGGTTGCGGCCAGAATTCCATGTCTCGTCTTCCCCTATTAATATTCCATTCTTGCTGGATTTCTTCTTTTTCCTGCTCTTCTACAACTTGACTACTCTGTTCTTCTTGTTGACTTTGTATAACATCTTCCTGACCTTCTTCACTCTCTTCAAAGCCCCACTCAGGATCATTATCCACACGAACTGAAATGGCTTCTCGAACTTTCTCCTTCATCAAAGTATTTACTAAATCTGGTTCCACCACCATGTCTCTTATTGCAGAGAGACTAATGCGAGGGTCAGCTATAAGAAGCGCTGCCACTGTTGAATTGCCTTTTTCAAGAGCAAATCGCAGCGCTTCATTATCATTAGCCGTTGGATCGACTCGACCGTCATCCAAAAAAAGCTTTACAAGCTTCACATGACTACGTTGAACAGCCCATCGAAACGCAATACTAATCGTTGTGTCAGTATAGCCTATCTTTTCCTCTAACAATTTCTTTACATCACGTTCCCTGCCATCCATAGCAGCAAATATAAGATCGGGATTATCTTCTGTTAGCTTGGGTTGCTCTGTTGGGGTGCTTGGCGCACTTTGAACATCTTCTTGTGCTTGTTCTTGTGCTTGCTGCAATTGTGGCTGCCACGAAGAGTAAGTAGAGTAATTCATGCCTTGCTCTGCTACAACTTGATTACTCTGCTCTGCTTGTTGGTTTTGCATCAAATCTTCCGGCGTTTCTTTACTCCCTTCAGAGCCCCACTCTGGATCATTTTTCACGCGCACCGCAATAGCTTCTCGAACAGCCCCATCTTTAAAACCTTCTTGCAAATCTGGCTCACTCATCATGTCTTTTATTGCAAGGGGACTAATTCGAGGGTCAGCTATAAGGAGTGCTGCTTCTTCTGTCCTGCCTTTTTCAAAGGCAAATCGCAGCAGTTTGTTATTGCTAGCCATTAGATCAAGGTTGCCCTCTCTTAAAAGACGCTGTACCTCTTCTATATCACCCGTCCAAATAGCAAGCTCAAGCTTTTCATTATCTGTCTCAGTATGAAACATGATCTTCACTCCTCTATTATTTTTTTAAGCAGATCTATTTTTAAATTATAGCTTAAAAAAATAAGCTCGCATCAAGAAAAAAATTCTCTCGATTAAACATAAACTTGTCTTTTACTTCCCCCCAAACAAGAGCCTTAAATACTCGGCAAAATGCTCTAATTCAACCACCTTTTCCACCGCGCCCAAGGCTTGCGCCACACCCGGCATACCAAAAACGACAGCGCTATTTTTATCTTGAATGAGTGTTAAACCCTTCATTTGTTTAAGTGTTAACAATCCTTGGGCGCCATCACTGCCCATTCCCGTTAATAAAATACCGACTGCCTTTTCACCCGCCATTTTAGCTGTAGATTCTAATAAAGCTGTCGCAGAAGGACGAAAACCAGAAATAGGATCTGCCTGATGCAAATGCGCTGCTAATTTTCCATTGATACGTCTTAGCGCTAAATGATGTTGATCAGGCGCAAAATAGACAGTGCCCGCATTGAGTATTTCAAAATCTTCTGCGCATTTAACATGAAGCGCGATATGTGTATCCAGCCATTGCGCGAAACCAGAAATAAATCCTGGCGCCATATGCTGCACAATCACAATAGGAACAGGAAAAGAAGCCGGTAAATCAATTAATATTTTTTTTAATGCCTGAGGACCACCGACAGAAGTGCCGATCGCAACAATTTCAAATTGACCTTGAATAAGTTTGGGCGCAACACTTGGCTTGCTATTATTTTGCTTAGCAGGCAGTCGTCGTCTAACCACTTTAATTCCTGCCATGTTACGAATAGTTTGCACGATGACATGATTTGATTCATAAGATTCAGCTGAATTGAGATTCTGTGGTTTTGCTAACACGCTCAATGCACCTGATTCTAAAGCATGAAAGCTAATATTCAACTCCGTGTCATTTATTTTTGAACTAATCACTACAATAGGTGTCGGACATTGCGCCATGATAATTTTAATTGCTTCCAAGCCATCCATGAATGGCATATGAATATCCATGGTAATAATATCGGGTTTAAGTTGATTTGCCATTTCGATTGCTTCTCTACCATTGCGCGCGCAACCCACAATATGCATATCAGCTTCTGATTGAAATAGACATTTCAATATGGCTGTTTCTGTTGGCGAATCATCCACAATTAAAATGTTGATCATCGTCATTACACCAGTTGTGTCACAATGTTAAGTAACTCACCCGATTCAAATTCAGTTTTTACAATATAGGCATCAGCACCCACTTCAATACCTCGTGCTTTTTCAGCATCACTGCCCAATGAAGTTACAATGATCACAGGCAAATCATGTAGTTTTTCATTTTTCTTTACTTTATCAGTCAGCGTAAAACCATCCATGATGGGCATCGAAATATCGGTAATAAGCAATGAATATTTGTGTTGCTGCAGAAGTTCCCAAGCTTCTTTTCCATTAACAGCCACCGATACTTTATAATCCTTGCCTTCAAGAATATTTTTTTCGAGTGTACGCGTTGTAATAGAATCATCTACTACTAAAATATGCGGCACCACACGCACGGTTTTACCTTCATCTTGATAAGTTCGATGTTTAATGACTTCAGTATGAAGCGCGCGATTAATCAATTCATTAGTATCAATGACCATGGCAACTTGATTACGCTCTAATAAACTGCCGCCCATTAAGCAGGGAACTGAAGACAAAGGTGCGCGCAAAGGTTTTATCACCATTTCGCGTTCACCCATAATTTCATCAACTAAAAATGCAACTGAAAACCAACTATTTTTAGCGATAACAATAGGCAAAACTTCATGAGACAGGGATTTTGCTTGATTAATATTTAAAATATTTGCCAACACACGAAAGGGTATAGGATTGCCATCCAGCAAAACAGCTTGATTGCCTTCTACTTCAATAATATCGGCTGGATTTAGCATGAGGACACGTTGAATAGAATGGGTAGTCAGAATAAAACATTGAGATTCAGCTTTGACTAACATACCGCGCTCACTCGACAAGGTAAGCGGCACACGAAGATTAAAAGCTGTACCATGGCCCATTTTTGTCACGACATTGACACTGCCTTTTATTTTATTCAAATTTGTTTTGACCACGTCTAAACCAACACCGCGGCCAGACACATCCGTAATAATTTCCTTAGTCGAAAATCCTGGAAGAAAAATAAAATCCAGCACTTGTCCTTCATTCATACTGGCAATATTGGCTGCCGCGGCAGGATGTTTGCTTTTAGCAAGGGAAGCAATTTGATTAAGGTCAATGCCAGCACCATCATCACTCACGGTAATCACAATTTCATTAGCATCTTCTTTCACATCGATAGCAATATGTCCAACTGGCGATTTACCAAGACTTAGACGCGTGCTTTCAGTTTCAATACCATGATCCATGGCATTTCTAATAATATGCATCAAGGGATCTTTTAAACTCTCTAAAATAAGCTTATCCATTTTCACTTCATCACCATGAATTGTGATTTCCACATTTTTATTTAAACTTCGAGAGAGATCCCGCACATAGCGCGGCAAGATATGCAAGAGGCTTGCCGCTGGCACCAAACGCAGCAAACGCACTTCTTCTTGCAGTGAATTAGTCAAAATACTTAACTCATTTAAACGAGAGCGCATATTTTTTTCTAGATGGCTCGATGAGTAGTGAAGATCGCCAAAAAAATCCTGGCTGAGATGCTGCAGCTTATCAATATATTCTTGATAATCTTTTTCAACATGCGCTTTGAGGACATTCATGTCTTTCTTGGATTTCAATGCGTAATTTTTTATTTTTGTATTTAACTCATTTAATGAAATAACATAATCTTCGATAGAAATTTTATTGACTTGAATTTCTTCCATCAGGGAAAATACTTTATCAATTTTATCTAAAGCGACACGGATGGATTCATAATTTTCCCCTCCCTCTTCTATCTCCATTTTCTGTTCTATCATTTCTTGCTTTGCTGCAGGCTTATTTTGTATATCATACATTGTGTCTAATATTGCCTTTTGATCCAAAGCAGCGAGTAATCCCTGCAAATCAAATGACAGATCTTTATGCTCGATAAAAGCTTGCGTCGCCAAGCGCATTTTATCAACTGCATCCAAACATAAATCAATTAAAGGAGAAGTCACTACTAATGATTTTTTTTGAATAAGAGAAAATAGGGTTTCAATACGGTGGGCAATATCGCCAACTTCCTGCGCTCCTATTCCTCTAGCAGCACCCTTAATGTTATGTGCTGCACGAAATATTGTGGTGATAACTTCATTATTAGTTTGTTGAGGTTGCTTTTCCAATAATAATAAACCATCTATCATGACTTGAGCTTGCTCACCCAATTCAGCTTGAAAAATTACAGCCAATTGTTTCAATACTTCTGGATCAAGCTCCATGCTTCACCTTTTAAATTTTGTAAGTATCTACACTTTGTTGTAGACTTTTCGCAACTTCAGATAAATTTTTCATAGCTTCAGTTGTTTGTTGCACACTATCAACAAAGGCTGAAGTCACTTGATTGATTTCATTCATCCCCGCCGTAATTTGCTCTATGCCAGCACTTTCTTGGCCTACCGCTGCTTCTATTTGCTTACTGGCCATCGTTGCCTCATGTATGACTTCATTGAGTCCTCGAATGACTTCACCGGTTTGTTCAACCAAAACTGTGCCATGATCGACACCTTTTGTGCCTTCTTCTGTCGCCATGACCGCTTTTTCTGTCGCATGCTTGATATCTTCGAGAATACGCTGCACTTCGTCGGTAGATTGTTCTGACTGTTCCGCTAAATTTTTTACTTCAGCAGCAACAACAGCAAAACCCTTACCTGATTCACCTGCTTTTGCTGCTTCAATCGAGGCATTTAAGGCTAGCATTTTCGATTGCTGAGCAAGATTATTGACAACAGCAGTAATTTCTCCCACTTGTTGAGTCTGCGAACTTAAATCTAAAATAGTTTGCGCAATCACATCGACTTTATCACGAACCACTTTCATACCTTGTACACTTTGCTCAACAGATTCCAGTCCTAGTTTTCCTTTTTCACGTGTACGCTCAGCAATCTCACCTAAATTTCGTGCCTTCTCTATCGTTTGAATTGTACTTTTTTCAATTTCACTCACTGATGAAGTAATTTCATTAATAGAAGAAGCTTGTTCAGAAGCACCTGATGATTGTGCATCAACTGAATGACGTACTTCTTCAAGTGTTGTCACCATGCCATGACAGGCTTGGGTAATTTGTTTTGCCATTGCAGCAAGACTCACTGTCATTGCATTGAGATCATTACCTAATTGCCCCAATTCATCTTCACTTTCAACTGCGATCATTTGACGCAGATCACCTGAGGCAATACGGCCGCTATGCTCTCTGAAGGAATTAATATGACGAATAATAATGCGTGCCGTGTACAAGGCAATCATGAGCGATAATAGTATGCCTATGCTAGCTAATATATACTGCGCAATTTGCAATCTATTCAAGTGTGTGGTTATTTCCTGCGTACCTTGTTTAAGGTGTGCCAATTTACCCTCGATAATAGTCATGCGCGGATCATCAGAAGAAACGACAAGATTTGCAATCACAGTATCAAATAAGGATCTTTCTTGCTGGGTATAGATGGTCATGGCTGCGTTTTTATCCGTTGCATTCATTATTTTTTGCTGTGCCGCTTGCAACTGCTGAATTTGCGCTTTCAGTCCCTGCCATTCTTGCAAATGCGCTTGATCTGACCACATGGGCGCAAGTCCATCGATCGTATTCACATCTGCCATGATACCTTGCCATATATGATCAAGTTGATCCTTATGCGAACTATCATTCATGAGCAAGCCATTCGTCAATATATGTTGCACGTTATAAACATAGGTACTCAATTCCAACAAGGCATCATAGGTCGGTAAATCGACTTGAATGACTTGATTCGTGTATTGTTTCACAATGGCTATTCGCGAAAAAGTGATAGCAATGGCAACTAAAAAAATTAACACAATGGTGGAAAAACCCAGCAATAAATAGCCGCGCAAACCTAATACTGAGCGGCGCTTTTGTGGTGATAAACTATATTTAGGTGCTAATATTTCAGATGCAGTACCCATGATTATTCCTCCTTTGATGACAAACGCGCTTTAGCGTCAACAAGAATATTTTTGATATTAATGATGCCAACTTTTCCTTGGTGCAAACCATAAAGATAATCGGGTTTAATGTTTGTGCCGCTTGACCATGGCGCAAGCAAAGAAGCTTGATCATAAGTTGCCTGTCCATCAATTGAATCGACTAATAAGCCTGCTGTCATCCCCGCCGCAGCAACGATAATAATAAAAGTATTTTGTCTCTCTTGATGATGTTCCAATTGAAAATAGCGTTTCAAATCTAAAATGCTAAGCAAATGTCCCCGCCAATTGATCACACCCGCAACAAAATCCAAGGTATTTGGTACTGCCGTGATAGGACAGTCCACTTTAACTTCTTTTGCAAAATGATAGGGAATACCATATTGCTCATTTTTACTGACTCGTATACAGATATAATCAATTAGCGATTGCGATTTCGCTGAGTCACTTTCATCACCTCGTGCCAATTGATGACTGCGATCACGCAGTATTTTTTCAGCTAATTCACCTGTTGGCATTAAATCAGCTGCGGATAATGTGTGCTTATTTTTATTCATATTTACCATATCAATTGCTTCCCAGAATAAAGTTCGATTTCATGTTTGAGTATGTCGTTCAAACGGCTATAAGTCATACCATTCGCTGCTGGCACCGTTTTATTTGGCTCTTCAGCGCAAGAAATAAATAAGGCGTTACGCAATGATTTGATCCCCGCTTCATTTTTCTTATTCCTCAACAATAATAAACCCAACTGAAAATGAGCAACGACAAATTTAGGATCAAGAAATAATGTCTTTCTTAATGCTTGCTCTGCTTCTTTCATTTTGTTTAATTCAGATAAGACTAGAGCATAAGTTAAGTAGGTAAATTTATTAGTCGGATCCAAGGCCAGACTCTTTTCACAACTCTCTATTGCATCCGATAATTTTCCTAAATTCGCAAGTGCTGTTGCTTTTGCAGATAGCGAAAATGCACTTTGCATCCTGCTGACATCTTGCGTATCAATTAAATTGATCACTTCAATCCAATTAAATTGATTTAATAATTTAAGCACTTGATCTTGAAATGACTCTATAGGTGATGACTTCACTGGCGCTGATTTCATCGTTGTTGTCGTTTTTGTTGGAATAGTTTCTATCGGAATAGATAGATGAGGCGATATTTTTTGGTCCTTAAATATAGTCAATGGCTCTTTCTTTAAAATAAAACCTTGATGATAGGAAAATCGTGGGTTCATATTAATCGCATTGAAAGGATCTGAGGCGCCCAATAAGAGATAAGCGCCATCAATTAGACTGGCATTAAATTTATTCATAATATCAGCAATACTATTGCTATTAAAATAGATCAATACATTGCGACAGAGAATGAAATCTTGCGCATTTGTGCCATTATAAAATGAAGGATAGCAATTTTCATTTAAGTTGAGATAGATAAATCTAGCCTTGCTTTTAATTTCATTAGAGAGTAAGTAATCATTATTTTTTACAGTAAAATAGCGATCTTTGTAATAATTCGGAATACAGCGCATCGACCATTCCGTATAAATACCATTCATCGCCTTCTGCAAAACCCTGGTGTTAATATCTGTTCCCAATAAATTGAGAGACCAGGCATCAATGTCAGGTAAAAGATCATAAAGCAGCATTAGCATCGTATAAATTTCTTCTCCAGAAGAACAGCCTGCACTCCAAATGCGTAGGAACAAATTATTTTCATTGCGTTTTTTCTGTATTAGATTTGGCAAGATGATTTCTTTGATTATTTTAATTTGATTTAAGTCGCGAAAAAAATAGGTTTCACCTATTGTGATACCTAATATGAGATGCTCAAGATAAGGAGAAGTTTCTTCACAAGCTGTGATTTTTTGCAGATATTCATAGGGCGTGCAATTGAATTTTTCACAGGCAGTCACTACTGCTTTATACATTTCGCGTATTTGATGATGCAATACGATACCCAAACGCCGGCGTATGACATCTACATAGGCTTGCTCATAGGCTGCAATTTCTATAAACAAAGTTTTCTTTTCTGGACGCATGATTGCTTCCATATCAATTTTCCTGGTCGCCAATATTGGCGTGATCTGACATGAGTTTCGGTATATTTAACAAAAAAGTTAGCGCTGAATTTAAGTGAATCGTCGCAATAAAAGGAGAATGAGATGCGCCGAATTGATCGGCCATTTGAAGGGAATCAGCTTGCATCATAGATAATCCAAGCACTCGTTTAACAATCAAGCCCATTTGCCGTGAACCCATTGTGCAAATGACGATTGGCGTAGCTAGTGTATAAGTTTGTTCTGCATTAAGTTGCAAATACATCGCTAAGTCAATCACTGGAATACTTTGACCCGCATGATTCATAAGACCTGCTAAATGGCGTGGACTGCCAGGCACTTTTTCTAAATAGGGGAGTAAAATAACTTTATTTACAAAAGAAAGTGTTGCACAAGCATTGATTTTCTCTACTTGAAATTGCAATACTTGTGATGATTCTAGTTTTAGCATGTGATTCACCTTTATTATTAAACCTTTTGATTCACTCTATTTCCCAACAAAGCCGTCATTTCCTTTTCACTGAATGGTTTTGACAGCATAAATCCTTGTCCTAAATAGCAGCCATTTAATATGAGAAATTGAACTTGTTCCTCATGTTGAATCCCTTTGGCAATAACGTTTAAGTTTAAGTTATTGCCAAGTGCAATGAGTGATCTCACGATAATTCCATTTTTTTGATCTACGGTCACATCCTTTAGAAAATCCTTATCTATTTTAATGGTATTAATAGGCAATGCGCGTAAATTAGTGAGTGTTGAATATCGCGTGCCAAAATCATCGATGCAAATACTGACGCCCATTTCATGTAATTTTTTGATTGCACTCAAGAGCTGACTGTTATAACTAATCAAAGTCGCTTCAGTTAATTCAAATTCTAGTAATTGTGGAGGCACATCGACTTTATCTATCACCTCTTTCGTTTTTTGAAAAAAATCTTCTTGTAAAACTTGCTGCAGTGAAATATTAATAGATAGCTTAAAATCCTTATAACCCTCTTTATACCAAATAGCGCCCTGCTGACACACTTCCTTGATTGCCCATGCACCAATTGATAAGATACTCCCAGTTTCTTCTGCAAGACGTACAAAAATATTAGGTGAAATGATGCCAAATTCGGGATGCCGCCAACGCATTAATGCTTCCATGCCAAGTAATTGCTTGGTAATCAAATGATAAACCGGTTGGTATAAAATAAATAATTGCTTTCTTTCCAAGGCATATTTTAATTCATGCTCAAGATTAATTTGTTTACGATAGGTATTGCCCAAATCTTCAGTAAAAAATTGATAATTATTACGTCCTAATCCCTTGGCATGATACATGGCAACATCAGCGCCTTGCACAATCGTTTCCTGTGTTATTCCTTGCGAAGGATAGACAGCAATACCAATGCTTGTGGTTGACTTAAGATTATTACCCTCTATTAAATAATTCTCAGCTAAAGACAGCAGAATTTTTTTCGCCACTTCAGAAACAGCAGCTGTCGATTCTACATTACTTAAGATGACAACAAATTCATCGCCGCCGATACGAGAAACAAAATCATCCATACGCATACAGGATTTTAAACGTGCGGCCACTTCTTTCAATAATAAATCACCAACATGATGCCCCAAGCTATCATTAATCGTTTTAAAATGATCTAAATCAATGAACATTAATGCAAGCAAATAATGATGCCTATCTGCTGAAGCGATTCGTTCTTGCAAAGATTTTTCGAATTGTAAGCGATTATATAAACCTGTTAAGACATCAGTAGAAGAAAGAACCATTAATTCTTCTGTTGTTTGAAATAATTTTCGGCGCATTTCAGCGATACGCTGCATGGCTTTTATTTTTGCTTCAAGCGTAATTGCGCTAAAAGGTTTGGTGAGATAGTCATCACCGCCCGCATTAATACCGGCTGCGATACTGCTATCATCAACTGAGGCACTAAGAAAAATAATGGGGATCCAATCATCAACACTCAGCGCGCGAATTTTACTGGCGCATTCAAATCCACTCATGCCTGACATCACAACATCTAAAATAACAAGATCGGGTTTTTCTTCTGTAAATAAACGAATAGCATCATCGCCGTTTGAAGCAGGAATAACTTCATGATGTAGCGCATGCAAGGCAGCACTAATCAATGCCAAATTGGTTTTAGAATCATCCGCTACTAATATTTTCACGTATGCATCCTAGTCATTTGCTATCTATTTACTATTATCCTCCTTTTTTACTTGCCTGCGTATTTTCAAGCTTAAGCATTTGATTTAAAAGATAAGATAATTCAATCGTGGACTTCTTATTTGAATTATTCTTGCTAAGCTGCTACAATGATCGAAAATTTTACAATAATTTATTGAGGAGTGGCAAATGCTAAATCGGCCTAGTCAATTGATAGAAGAAGGAAAAGAGCATTATCTCAATGGAGAATATAAAACTGCTATTAAAAAATTTAATGCTGCTCTTAGCCATCTAGAAGAAGATGTAGATGAAGATTACTGCCTCGATCATGATCTACTCGTGCAGGGATATCGATGGCTGGGCTTGAGTTATCACATGGATAAATTCTATTCGGGCGCTATTGAGGCCCTGACTTCCTGCCTAATGCTTGAAAAAAATTCCTCCGTGAATCATTACAATCTAGCAAGGGCTTATTTTGAGTCTGATAATAGCACTGCTGCAATTATATATTATGATTCTGCCCTAGCTTGCTATCAACGCGAATTAGCCGGAAGAGAAGAAACTAGCGAAGACAAATTATGGCATGCCAATATTCAATTCAACTTGGCCTGCGCACTTGAGAAAAGAGGCGAGGAACAAATTTCTCGCCAGGAAAGACAGTTTATTGCTGATTTGAAAGAAACGGTTGAACGTTTTACACAAGCCTACCAATTAAATCCCTGCGAACAATATGAGACACGATTACAAGAATCGATAGCATTACGTGAAGGAAATTCAGGTGAATTTCTGCAGCTCGTTAATGAAATTATTTGTAAAAAAGATTTTTGGCATGAAATATTCGCGACGGGCGATGCCGCTAATGCAATCATCAATATGCGTAGACACATGGATTTAGACGAGACCTTTCCTGCGCTCTTGGATTGGAGCAGCGTTGAAACGCAAAGAAAATTTGATGTGAGTTCCATAATGACGGCCTGCGTCTATAATAAAATTAATGAATCAAATGATATTAAACAACGCTTTTATCAGGCAGTAAATAATATCAATCTTGATGAGTTAAGAAATATTCTGCGAGAAATTAATGATGATCCTGCTAATCAAACTCATATTCGGGCCGTAGATCTTGCCGACTATTCTCCTGAAGAAATAGAAAATTTTCTAAGTAAAGTATATGACCTCGTCACTGATCAAGCCTGGGGAACAGAGGGAAAATCAAAATGGTCTTTATTTACTTCCATCGACCCCTTTGTTGTAGACATACAATCAATTTTCGGTGATTGGCAGCGTAATAGAAATAAATACGATGTTAAAAACTATCAGGCTGTAATCGATAAAGAAGCCCTCATTAAATTAATTGGCCGAGGACAATATTTTGCTGCTAAGAAAGCGAATGCAATGGATCCTTTGGTATATCGGCTTTTCACAGCACTTGCAAAAGTGGATCTCGATGGAATTAACGATATTGAAAATGCCCTGGAATCAGGAAAGGATGAGGAAGTGTTAGTTAGATTTACAAGAAGGCGTGGAAATAAGAAATAGGTCATCCACCCTTACTCATTATTGATTTTTTAACATCGACAGTTAATTTACCTCGCGAAGAATATATTTTCTTTATGTCTTCAATCAACTTCCGACTACCACCTGATTGAAGATTTCCTTGTTTTTCATCAAACAAATAATTCCTATGCTTCTGCAAAACTGCTCCGTTTTTCGACTCCCACTTTTTGGCAATATCTTTAATATGTTCAATTGAATCAGCATGGTTAATTTGTTTTTTTAAATCCATAAATATTTTTATCTTATCTTTATTGGATCGCATAAAAAGAATTTGATGCAGACTATTGATGCTATCAAGATAGGCATCAATCTTTGAAAAAATTTCCTTTTTTATTTGTGACAAGTCGCTAGCATCTGCTTGAATGTTCAAATCGCGAGATTTGAGTATTGGTGGTAAATCTTTGAAATTGACTTTATGCGGAATGCTAATATTATATTTATTCTCTAAATTTAGATTATCTTTGAGATAATTCTCAAGCGCATTTGCCAGTTTACTACTGCTCAAACCTTCCGTCTGCCTCACCTTGTAATAGGATTCTAATATAGCCTCAGCAAATAATTGTGTTTTGTCAGTCTCAGATAAATCTCGACCTTGCCCTTTAAATTTATTTTCGATTGTCCGATTAACAAGGAATTCAACTTCATCTAAACGCCGAGTACCGCTATGCTCTATGACATTAAATAATTCTTTATATTGACGATCATTTAAATAATCATATGACGATTTTTTATTTAGATGAGGCGCTGCTAATGTTCCTGCTGGCATCAGTAAGCGTATATTCCAAAGAAGATTTGAAAAACCCATTTCTTTTATCTCAGCTTGTAATTTCTTAGCTGTTATAAATTGAAATATTTTTTTATAAAAATCTTCTATCTTAGCTTTGCTTTCTTCCGTTAAGTCACGAGGATCAGGCCTGGAAAATCGATCACTTAGCTCCGACCAGGGATAGCCAATAGCATTTAATCCATCTTTATCTTTTAGTATGATTGCAGCCGAGTGATTTCGATGTTTATTCATAAACTTATTCCACTCGTTGACTCTCTCCCACCATTCCTTTCTCGCTGATGACATGATGATTTTCCTCGTTTTTTCTAGTGCTTTTTATAAGTATAACAGCAAAAGATGGACTTGCTTTTTTAGGACATGCTTGGTCAGCGGGGTCTTTTGGGTGTTTTTACCAGAAATGTAAATAAAGCTTGTGGGAAATTATTCCCTCATTGGGATGAAGAAAATGAACTACAGGGAAAGCGTTCGTCGTTATAAAAGCACTCCTCGCAACTGTAAAGGACGCGCATTTCGTTGATGAATAGCTTGGAGCAGCATTCAAATACAATAAAAGCGCTCAGTAAGGAAGCCTTCCCCTTTGGGGAAGGCTTCCTTATCGAAATGGTCTTTATTTACTTCTATTCATCCTGTTGTTATAGACCTACGAAACATTATCAGTGATTGGCAGAGTGCAAGAAATAGATATAATGATGTTAAACCTTATCAAGCTGCACTTGATAGAGCCGCATTAATTAAATTAATTGGACGAGGACAATATTTTTCTGCCAAGAATGCAAATACGATGGATCCCTTAACGTTTCAGCTTTGCAAAGCACTTGCAAAAGTCGATATCGAGGAAATCAACAGTATTGAAAGTGCGTTGGAGGCGGGGAAGGATGGGGAGGTGTTGGTTAGATTTACAAGAAGGCGTAAGAAATAGGATTATAAAAATTTATCGTATGTGTTCACGCCCTGGTATATGTAAAGCTATATGCAAAAACTCTGTCATTCCGCGTAGGCGGGAATCTATTTCTAATTTGCAATAGAAGTAAAATTCAAGATGGGTTCCCGCCTACGCGGGAATGACAGGCCTGCGCCATCTCGAAGACTGTGAACAATTACAATTCACCCGCTCCAATCAAAGGCAGTAAACGCTGCAGAACAGCTTCTAAAATATCATGATTTAGTTTTTTTATAAATTTTGCTTTTCTATCCTGCCAAGATAAGGTTTGAATAACACTAGAAGCTATTACTGATGGTTTTTCAAGGCCGTCAATGGGAACTTCGCTTAAGTGCCCTCGAATACTAGTACTGATAGGACAGCAAATAAGCAAGCCCGTTTTCTTATTATATTCTTTAGAAGACAAAACGAAGGCCGGCCTATATTTTCCAATTTCCCGTCCCTTCTTGGGTTCAAAATCAATATAAATAACATCAAAACGATCCGGAATATATTTATTCATTATCTTCAAATTCCCTATGCTGAATATCTACTACTTCATCAGCATGTGCTTTTTTAGCAGTTAAGCCTTTTAATAATTGAGCTTCACTAAAAGCGAGTAATTTTCTTTTTTTAGAAACAGCAGGATGAATTGTCAGTCCTTTTTCACTCACCTCTATTTCGACCGGCATATTAGCGGTAAAATGCGGAATTGTTTTTAATGGGCCGGTAATACGAATAGCCAAACTATTTCCCCACTTTTGAATGGTTGTCTGTATTTTCACAAAAATTATCCTCCTATTTCACAAATAGTATACACTATGTAGATACGTTTTTTCAAGTTCTTATTTAACTAAGGATGCCGTACCCCAATATATATAGATCCATAACTAGTCCTTTCAAAAACATTGTAGTATCATGCGGCCTTTTAATGAGGAATGGATGAGAGATCTTATGTTTTCAATGTTTTTTCCTGCCGAGCATACCGTGAAAAGAACCGCTGAATTGAAGGATTTAGCTCGTCGAGGATTTCTCCCCCCTTTATTCCCATGAAACTGATAATGTCATCCAACTTCCTAGAAGACTGATTGAATTCTTAGATCCCAAGGACGGCGATTTTTATTTCAAATATTATCAAATTATTTTGGGTACCATGGTCATTTTATTAACGGTGGAAAACGGTCATGTTAGCTCGCCGCTTTATCTAAAATCTTATGATGAATTGAAAAAAATCTTGAGTATTGATCAAGACGAATCTAATCTGGCTAAATTTATGCGAACTCAGACAAGCATAGCCACTGACACTGAAGAAACGCTTCGGGAAAAATATCTCCACCAGATAAATTTTATTATGAGTGTCGGTGCTGGTGTTTTTACTGGCAAGATAGCATTTACATCTGAGCATTTGGATAACTACTACGAGCAATCACATAAATTTGCTCAATATTCTTTGAACAAGGACTATTGTCAAACACTCCTTTTTTCATGCGGAAAAACAAGCTTTTTTCTAAGACATGATTGGTCAGTGAGAGCTTTGCGTACTTTTACTATGAACGTAAATGAAGCTTGTGGGAAATTGTTTCCTCATTGGGATGAAAAAGATCAATCTCAAGAAAACATCCTGTGGTGCACGGGTATCGGTATGGGTATGAGTAGAAGATAAGGTATCACAATCAAAACCGATGATAGCGCTCACACAACGCCACACGCGCGCGTAGTTCATTTACTTCTTCTATCATATCTAAGACCAAAGCCGCGCCCGCAAAATTCAATTCAAGATCACGCTGCAAGCGCATAAAGGTTTTCACCCGCCGAACCTGGGTTAAATCAAACATCCACTCAGCGGATGCCGTTCTTCTTGCTTGGATAATTTCATATTCAATTAATTGATGAATGAAATCGGGTGAAATACGACAGGCTTGGCAGAGTTCAGACAGACTGACTAATTCCGCTGAATGATCGATGACAACGATTAAGTCCTTTTGCACCATGATACTTCTCCACTGATTACAAAGCCCAATCTTTTCGCGGATCAAATGGCAACTCCTGCGCCATTTTTTCATAAAACTGTTTTTGCTCTGCCGTATTTGCAACTGGCGTTTGAATTTGCACAACGGCGTATTGATCACCAGGCGATGTGCCCGGCATACCGCGACCTTTTAAGCGTAATTTCTGTCCCGTGTGCGCACCCGGCGCAAGTTTAAGTCCCACCTTGCCAGCCAGCGTAGGAATTTTGATTTCCGCGCCTAAGGCTGCCTCCCATGGCGTCACGGGCAACATGATATAAATATCACGGCCATTTAAAGAAAAAAGCGCATTGGCTTCAATTTCAAGTTCCAAATATAAATCGCCAGCTTCACCGCCGCCCATGCCGGGCAAGCCTTGTTTTGCTAATCGTAATTGCTGACCTGTCAAGGCACCTTTGGGAATATTCACTTTAATCGTGCGCGTTTGCATTTTTAATTCGCCAGAAGAATCCACTGCCGGCACTTGTAATTGAAATGTTTTGGCTGCACCGCGAAAGGCATCTTCCAAAGAAATCACAATTTTTGCTTGCTGATCACTACCGCGTTGATGACGCTGCCTTTGCTGTTGAAAACCAGCATGACCTCTTCCCTGTCCCTGTCTTGCCTGACCAAATAAAGTAGAAAAGAAATCACTGAATCCACCTAAATCCTCAAAACCGCCCATATCCTCAGCAGAATGAAAACGCGTATTTTGATCCCAATTAGGCGGCGGTCTAAAATCCTGTCCTGCCTGCCAATTACTGCCTAATTGATCGTAGGCCGCTCTCTTTTTTTCATCTTTCAAGACTTCATAAGCTTCTTGCAAGTCTTTAAACTTTTCTTCTGCCTGCGGTTCTTTACTCACGTCAGGATGATATTTTCGTGCCAAACGACGATAGGCATGCTTGATATCATCAGGCGATGCTTTTTTATCTATACCTAGAGTCGCGTAATAATCTTTATATTGCATAAGGTCAGGAAGCTTGTTCTTCAGGTAAACGCACCGTTAATACATCGCATTTTGCGCCGTGTAAAATAGCATTGGCAGTTGAGCCCAATAAGAGTGATAAACCATGACGTCCATGGCTGCCGCAGATAATTAAATCCGCGCCTACTTCGCCTGCTATTTTTAATATTTTAGTTTTGGTTGGGCCAATTTCCACGAATTGATCTGCGCGATTCACATTGAGTTGCGAAGCCAATTTTTCCATTGATTGCTTTGATTCCGTGACTAATTGCCCTTCGATATCTTCAATACCAAGATAGGCATAGCTATAACCGGGCAAGGGTTCAACCACGTGAATAATGCTTAATTTTGCACCGGTAAAACCACGAATCGCACGTACCTTGGCGATAAGATAGTCGGTATCTTCAGTTAAATCTGTGGCAAATAAAATATGTTTATACATAGCATCATCCCTTTTTGTTAAATTTATGCTGTCATTTTTGCTTTGGAAAATACGATGTGGTCTTTTTCAATGCCCACGTGAATAATATCTCCCGGTAAAAATTTGCCGCTTAATATTTCCTGGGCTAGAGGATTTTCAATGTATTGCTGAATCGCCCGCTTCAAAGGTCTTGCTCCATACACAGGATCATAACCCGCAGCCGCTAAATAATCCATGGCATCAACCGACATGGCGATACCATATTCACGTTCAGCCAAGCGTGTTCTCAAGCGATTAATTTGGATGTCAGCAATTTTTTCCAGTTGCGCCTTATCTAAAGGATGAAACACGACCATTTCATCAATACGATTAATAAACTCGGGTCGAAAATATTTATCAACCACATCGAGCACCGCTTTTTTCATATCAAAATAATCGCCTTTTTCAGCGATAGATTGAATCAATTCAGAACCTAAATTCGATGTCATCACAATCACTGTATTCCGAAAATCAACCGTGCGTCCCTGACCATCGGTCAAACGTCCATCATCCAAAACTTGTAATAAAATATTAAAAACATCGCTGTGCGCCTTTTCCATTTCATCTAATAAAATCACAGAATAGGGTTTGCGGCGTACGTGTTCCGTTAAATAACCCCCTTCTTCATAACCAACATAACCTGGTGGCGCACCTAACAATCGCGAGACTGTATGCTTCTCCATAAATTCCGACATATCAAGACGGATAATCGCATCTTCTGTATCAAATAAAAATTCGGCTAGCGCCTTACATAATTCTGTTTTACCCACACCGGTCGGCCCTAAAAATAAAAATGAACCAATGGGACGATTGGGATCTGACAAGCCTGCTCTTGAACGACGAATGGCATTACAAACAGCGGTAACAGCTTGACTCTGACCAATGATACGCTCGCGAATAACATCTTCCATATGCAGTAATTTATCTTTTTCACTATCAAGCATTTTTGCGACAGGAATATGCGTCCATTTAGAAACAACTTCTGCAATTTCTTCATCAGTCACTTTATTGCGGAGTAATTGTGTTTCCTTTGGCTCGCTAGAATTAGCCTGCGTTAATTTTTTTTCTAAATCAGGAATAGTGGCATATTGCAATTCTGCCATGCGAGTTAAATCACTGGCACGACGCGCTGCTTCAAAATCCATGCGTGCTTTTTCTAAGCTCTCTTTAATGGCTTGCGTATCTTGCAAGGAACCTTTTTCAGCCTTCCAAATTTTTTCTAATTTTTGATACTCATCTTCTAATTTTTTTAAATCGATATCTAATTTTTCTAATTGTCTTTTTGAAGCTTCATCCTTTTCTTTTTTGAGCGCTTCTCTTTCAATTTTTAATTGAATAATACGACGCTCTAAATTATCCATGGATTCAGGTTTGGAATCGATTTCCATGCGAATATTACTGCCTGCTTCATCAATTAAATCGATGGCCTTATCAGGGAGATTTCGATCAGTGATATAGCGATGTGATAAAGTGGCTGCAGCAATAATGGCGGAATCGGTAATTTCAACACCATGATGCAATTCATAGCGTTCTTTCAAACCGCGCAAGATGGCAATGGTATCTGAGACAGTGGGTTCTTCAACTAAAACACGTTGAAAACGGCGTTCTAAGGCCGCATCTTTTTCAATATATTTGCGATATTCATCCAATGTGGTTGCACCAACACAGTGTAATTCACCGCGTGCTAGCGCAGGTTTTAACATATTACCCGCATCCATGGAACCTTCTGCCTTGCCCGCACCCACCACATTGTGCATTTCATCGATGAATAAAATGACTTGGCCTTCTTGTTTGGCTAATTCTTTCAAGACTCCTTTTAATCGCTCTTCAAATTCACCACGAAATTTTGCGCCTGCAATGAGTGCGCCTAAATCCAAGGCTAATACACGTTTATTGCGTAAACCTTCTGGCACTTCACCATTAATAATGCGTTGTGCGAGACCTTCAACAATTGCTGTTTTACCCACACCTGGCTCACCAATTAAGACAGGATTATTTTTACTACGGCGCTGCAAAACTTGTATCGTGCGACGAATTTCAGCATCACGTCCAATCACAGGATCAAGCTTGGCTTTGGCAGCCAGCGCGGTTAAATCGATGGTATATTTAGCGAGCGCATTACGCTTCTCTTCTGCATTTTGATCTTGCACCTTTTCTCCTCCACGTTCTTCTTCAATCGCTTGTTCCAATTTACTTTTATTCGCACCACATTTACGTAAGATATCACCGAGTGTGCCATTATCTTCAAGCGCGGCTAATAAAAATAATTCGCTAGAAATATATTGGTCTTTGCGTTTTTGCGCGAGCTTGTCTGTGAGATTTAAAACGCGATTGAGTTCATTTGAAATATGGACTTCACCGCCTGTGCCTTCTACTTTGGGTAAACGGGAAATAGTTTGCTCGATTTCAGTTTTTAATTTTGCGACATCAACATTGGCTTTGGCGAGTAAGGCGGCAATATCACTGCCATCTTCATCAAGCAAAATTTGCATCACATGAAGGGGTTCGATGACTGCATGGTCTCGTCCCAAGGCCAGTGATTGCGCATCTGACAAGGCCATTTGAAACTTGCTGGTTAATTTATCCATCCGCATGGCGGTACTACCCCTGAGTGATCTTGAATATCTTCTAGATAAGGGTGATAGTGCTTAAGATCAAGGATAACATATTGATAATAAATAATGCTGTCATTTTCTGCTATAATGCTATAATTAAGACCATAATAGAGACAAAACGGGGAAATAAGTATGCAGCGTCCACAACACGAATTTTATGTACTTAGAGGTAATAGCCTTATAAATCAAGGAAATACAGATGAGGCTATTGTCTCCTATTTCCAAGCTATTACTTATAATGAGAATTACCTACCAGCTTATGCTGGCCTGGTGAAGGCTTATAAAGCAAAAGGTGATCACAAGGAGGTGGTTGAGTATTCCAGCAAAGTAATCGAATTGACAAAGAATGATGAAGAAAGAAAGGAAGCTTTTCTAGAACGCGCTGATGCTTATTTGGAATTAGATGAAGCAAACAGTGCATTTGCTGATTATGAGCGTGTTATTCGCTTGGATCCTGGATATGCACCAGTTTACCTTAAGCGCGGGCGAGCTCTGGAAACAGAAGGAAAACATGCTTCAGCAATTGACGAATACGATAAATTCATCAAATTAAATTCTTCGTTTGCGCTAGCTTACGTCATGCGTGGAGAAGCTTATCAGGAACTAGGAGATTCTAGTAACAAACCTCAGGTACAGCTTCATTATTTCACTAAAGCGATTAATGATTTCGAGCAAGCTATTGCGAAAAATATAGCCAAGGAGCATGAAGATAACGCCAAACAAAGCCTGGTGGATGCTTATCGAAGCCGTGGAGAGACTCATATAAAACTAGGAAATTCTGATGCTGCAATCGCTGATTACAAGCAAGCTATCCAAATAGACCCAGGCGATATAGAAAATTATCGCGATTGCGGAGAAGTTTATAGTGATAAAAACGGAGACAATGATTTTTATGAGGCGATTGCTTATTTTAGTCAAGTCATTGCATTAAATGAAAATTATCCGGGAATTTACTTCCTACGTGGTTGTGCTCATGAAAAAAGAGAAGAGAATGATGAAGCGATCAGTGATTTCGAGAAGGCGCTGAACCAGGCTCCTGAGAACGGTGCTGAGATCCAGCGACGCCTTGAAGTACTCTATCGAAGTCGTCAGGAAAGTACCTACACAACACAAACGACACAGACTTATAACCCACAGTTTTATGGATATCCACCGCAGACTCAGACTTATCAACCACCGTATTACAGTCAGCCACAACAGACACAAACTTATCAACCGCCGTATTATGCTCAGCCGCAGCAGACACAAACTCATCAACAGCCATATTATGAACATCCAGAAGAGGCGCCATCTTATCGTCCAGAATCTTCATACCAGCAAGAAAGCGTTGAGCCACAACCGAGAACTACGCAAGATTTTTGCGCTCTCGGACGCAAACGTCACGCCGAAGGAAATCTCGATGCAGCCATTGCCTGTTATCTGCAAGTTATTGAGCATGACTCAAACTACCCAGGAATTTATCTCCTGCTTGCTAATGCCTATGAACAAGGTGGTCATGCTAACGAGGCGATCGATAATTATAAGAAAGCCATCCAGCAAAATCCAAATGATGCGATAGCTTATTTCAATCTGGGGAATATCTATGGATGGAATGGGAAGCTTGACAACGCTCTTGATTATTACGATAAAGCCATTGCAATAAGTCCTGATGCGTCAAGCTATTTTGAACGCGCAGTCATTCATGAATCTCTAGGAAATTTTGATCTCGCGATTGCTGATTTCAGTGAAGCTATTAAGCTCGAAAAGAATAGAGGTTTTGAGTTGGGTGAAGGTTATGGCGAAGCTCTTTTTCTTCGCGGCTCTATCTATGAAAAGCAAGGTAAATGGGATTTGGCATATGATGATTTTTCTGCTGTCATCCAATTTGACCCAAAAGATAGAGAGGCTTTTTTTAGATGTGGTTCTGTCTCGCTAGCAGATGGGAAGCCGAGTCGAGCTCTTTTTGAATTCGATCTCGCTATCAAAGATTACCCAGATGCCCCGGCAAAATATTATAGGGAAAGAGGAAAAGCTAATGAAGAATTGGCGAAGCTAAGCGAGGGACAATATTCTGAGGACATGTTTGCTCGTGCAATTTTTGATTATGACCGAACACTCGAGCTAAACAAGGGTGATTCAGAAGCCTATAACAAGCTAAAAGCACTGCTTGCTCAAAAAGATAGGGATAGAATTTATAGTATACTTGATCGTCTTCCTACCGAAGAGCATCTCATTTTACTAGAATCTTGCCGCAGCATGAAACGTGGTCGACCCAATCCATTAAGCGAGCTCTTTATGCAGAAAATATGGTTTAAATCATTTGATCTTAATGCGATTGAGGGTGATATAAAGCGCTTGAGAAAAGAACTGGGGATAGTAGAAGAAAGTTTGTCAAGTTCGCTCCGTAGTCCGACTTCAACAACGACTACGACTACAACAACCACGTATCACACACATTCTCCCAGGTTTTTAAGTGGAACCGGAACGCAGCAGCCGCAAGGCAGTCATGGTGCACAAACTCCTCACACACAAACCAGGAAGGATCACAGAAAATAGCAAGATGCTGGGAAAAAACCCTAAGTAATGGGTCGTCTGCGATTCGAACGCAGGACCAACAGGTTAAAAGCCTGCTGCTCTACCGACTGAGCTAACGACCCATTGAAGCGGTGTAACAGAGTGGCTTATATTACTAATTTTTAAAAAAATAGCAATATTTACGTGGAAAGAGTGGGTGGAAAAATTTGGGATGATGGAAAAATACTGCGTGTGATTTTTAAGGTTAGGTGTGCTTCCATTGCCCTCACCCCCTGCCCCTCTCCCCTCGCAAAAAGCGCTCCGGGAGAGGGGAGCTTCCTAAGTTTCGCCCTCTCAACTCCAAAAATGCTAGGGAGAGGGGAGCTTTCTAAGTTTCGTCTTCTCAACTCCAAAAATGCTAGGGAGAGGGGAGCTTTCTAAGTTTCGTCTTCTCAACTCCAAAAAACACTAGGGAGAGGGGAGCTTTCTTAGGGAATAAACAGGAGAAACTTAGGAGGCTCCCCTCTCCCGGAGCGCTTTTTGCGAGGGGAGAGGGGCAGGGGGTGAGGGCTTGAGGGACGCCACCCAACCTAAGCCTCCAACAAATTCAAAATACTCTCCAACACGCCTCTCGTGTTTTTAAAAACCTCGTTATTCCAAACCCGAATTACGCTATAACCCTCTTTTTCCAAAAACTTAGTCCGACGATTGTCATACTCAACCGCTCCCATATGCTGACCACCATCTACTTCAATGATTAATTTTTTCTCGCGACAAACAAAATCAGCAATGTAGGGCCCAATCGCAAACTCACGAACAAATCTGTAGCCATTTAATCGCCTATTTCTTAAAAAATACCAGATGCGATTTTCGGCAGAAGACATGTTTTTTCTGAGTGTACGAGCGCGGTGTTTCAGTGTTTCTTTCATGGTTTGTTACTCCCCTTTGCCCTCACCCCCTGCCCCTCTCCCCTCGCAAAAAGCGCTCCGGGAGAGGGGAGCTTCCTAAGTTTCGCCCTCTCAACTCCAAAAATGCTAGGGAGAGGGGAGCTTTCTTAGGGAATAAACAGGAGAAACTTAGAACGCTCCCCTCTCCCGGAGCGCTTTTTGCGAGGGGAGAGGGGCAGGGGGTGAGGGCCATGGAGAATTTCCTACCTCCCCGCCACATCACCCCACAAATATTTATGCAATTGAATTTGCAAGCGCACCGGCAATTGGTCACGTAAAATCCAATCTCCCAATTGACCCGCCTGCATTTGCTGATAAGAAGGTGAAAACAGAATCTCGCAGTAATCCGATAAGCGATGACGAGCAAGAATATCCCTAGCCCAAAGATAATCAGCCTCATCACAAATCACAAATTTGACTTGATCATGCGGTAAAAGATAGCGCAGATTATCCCAATAATTTTTGTCTACTTCGCCCGAAGCAGGCGTTTTAATATCGACAATTTTAACGACACGAGGATCAACCGCTTCGACAGATAAGGCACCACTGGTTTCTAAGGAAACTTGATAGCCTTGATCACAAAGCCGTATCAGCAATAAAAGGCAGGATTTTTGCGCAAGCGGCTCACCGCCTGTCACTGTCACATAAGGAGTGCGATATTTGCTAACTTCAGCGCAAATCTGATCAAGTTCATATTTGCGGCCGCCATGAAAGGCATAAGCTGTATCACAATATTGACAACGAAGAGGACAACCCGTTAAACGGACGAAGACAGTCGGCAAGCCAACTGTCCTAGTTTCACCTTGTAAGGAAAAAAAGATTTCGCTAATGCGTAAGCTGTTACTCGTATCCACAAATCACGTTACTAATGTCCAGATTGCTGCTGTATTTGTTTTAAGTTTTCTGCCGCGAGCCTAGCGGAAGCTGTGCCCGGATAATGATTGATCACCTTTTTGAAGGCTGCCTTTGCATCCGACCATTTTGATTGCGATGCAAAAATCAAACCGACTTTTAATTGCGCATCTGAAACACGTGGACTATCAGGGAAGGTCTTGAGTACCGTTGAAAATTCAGTCAAGGCTTGATCATTTTTACCCATCAATCCATACAATTCACCCAGCCAATAATGCGCATTAGAAGCAAATTGACCCGAAGGATATTTGTGCAGCATCGATTGCAAGGCTTGCACTGCTTCATTATATTTTTTTGCTTTAATCATGTTGTAAGCCGTTTGATAAATTTCCTGTTCTTCTGCGACATCGGGTTGATCTGAGGCTGTTTTGGATGCGCTATCATCGACTGCCGCTGTTGGAACTATTTTAGCTGGAGACTTTACTATTTGCGCTTTTCGATTTGCTTTGGCCGCATTCTGTGTCGATGAATCATCATTTGCAGCCGCATCTTCTTTCGCTGCAACATCGTTTGATTTAACTTTATTTTGCTGTGACAAACGTTTATCGACATCTTGATATTGCGTCTTCAACTGCGTTTGCACTTGCTGCAATTGATGCGTCAATTGTTCAACCTGTCCTTGCAAGGATTGTACTTGATCTTGCAAGGAACCAAGACGTGTTGATAGATCGTTATTTTGCATGCTGTTAATTTGCTGTTCTACTCGCTGCATGCGTTGTTCAACACTCAAATTTTCTGAGCGCATGCTAGCAGGAGCAGCCTGCCGATTAGCAGCTGCTTGGCTATTATAATCCTGATCTGGCGCTGGCGGGGGCACATCCTGCCCTTGTTGATCCGTGCTATTACCAAGTTCCATAGAATCCGCATCATAAACAGGTGCAGATTCCGCAAATACAGGTGCTGCTACCAAAGCTGCACCCAGAACAATTGCATGAAAAATCAATGCCACGCGCGAGAAATACATCATAGATTACCGTTTGTAATAAACTAATACGACACGACGATCTTGCTGATAATCAGCTTCTGTTCGACCTTGCACAGCTAATTTTTCAGCGCCATAACTGACGACATGAATTTGACCGGGATTGACGCCCTTGGCAATTAAGATATTAGCCACTGCCTTAGCACGGCGCTCACCTAAGCCAATGTTATATTCACGGCTGCCGCGTGGATCAGTATGTCCTTCCACGGTTGCAGACACGCCTGAATGAGATAATAGGAAATTTGCTTGAGCAGCGATCGCAGGCTTATCAGCCTCCTGCACCACATTGCTATCATAAGCAAAATAATAAACACGGCCTGAATGTCTTCCGCCGCCGCTTTCATCACCAAAATTTGAGCCCTGTCCCAAGCCTGAGGCTTGTGCATTATCGCTATAAGCAGCATTGGCATCGTTAATCGAGGATTGATCTTGCTTGTGTTTGGTCGCGCATGCGGTCAGTGCAAATACACTGCAAGCAACTACAATAACTTTAATCCATTGTTTAGCTTTCATTATTTTTCCCCATGTTTCTAAATTAAATTAGACGTAAAAGTATACCGTGAAATAAAGAGTTATCAAGGGTTGATCGTAATATACCGTTCGAGACGGCGCAGGCCTGTCATTCCCGCGTAGGCGGGAATGACAGGCCTGCGCAGGAATGACAGGCCTGCGCCGTCTCGAAGGGTATTTACACCGGCGACCAAGCAGGATCCTGTGCCTCACCATTACGTGCTGGCAAACGTAATTGAATGCGGCCATCTGTCGACACCATGCCCAAGACATTGCGACCGCCATAAAGTGTTTCATAAAGAACCATGCTACCATTTGGCGCCATACTGGGCGAAGCACTATCAACGACTGAACCACTTAGAACACGCATTCTGCCTGTATCTAAATCAAGCAAGGCAATACTATAAATGCCTGCTACCTTATGAATCATCGCCACCGACTTTCCATCACGTGAAAATGAAGCACGTGCATTGTAATCGCCGTCAAAGGAAAGTCTTGTCGCCGCGCCATTGGCCAAATCAATTTGATAAATTTGTGTTCCACCACCACGGTTTGATGTAAATAATAAAGAACGGCCATCAGGCGACCAAGCCGGTTCTGTATTGATATAAAAATCATGCGTTAATTGGCTCAAGGCTTGAGAATTAATATCCATCACATAAATATTGGGAGCACCGCTTTTTGATAAAACTAAGGCTAATTTCCTACCATCAGGCGACCAAGCTGGTGCGCCATTAATGCCAGAAAAATGGCTTAATACGCGTCTGGCACCACTTGCCACATCTTGCAAGTAAATACCTGCACGATGATTTTCGAAGGAAACATAGGCAATTTGCCTGCCATTTGGCGACCATGATGGTGACATAATGGGTTCAGGTGAATTGAGCAAGGGACGCGGATTGTAGCCATCTTGATCTGATACTTCTAAACTATAACGTGCGGCTCTTTGATCATGCTGCACCACAACATAGGCTAATTTAGTCGAGAAAACGCCAGGAATACCGGTTAATTGTTTAAAAATAATATCGCTAATATGATGGGCTACAGCTCTTAAATTGCTAGCTGTCACCGTATAAGTTTTACTGACGACGACATTCGCCGCCTTACTAGCCTGATAGGCATCCACTAATTGGAAGCTCACTTGATATTGATCGGCGCCCAGCGAATTCACTTTGCCAACGACAACTTGATCCGCGCCTAAACGATGAAAATAGGAAGTAGAAACTTGCTGCGCATCACTAGGATATTGATTGAGCGCATTATTTCCATAGACTTTAAATCGTCCGCTAGTTTGCAAATCATTGCCAATAATGCCAGCGATATCCTGTGGCGGTGTATCACTACCTGCGGCAAAAGGCACAACAGCAATAGGAATCGCACCTACTACACCTTGCGTCAATTCCATCTTTAAAATGGCTGAGGCGGAATAGGGGAGAATGAGTGTCACTAATAAAAGAATAATTTTGCGTATCATAAATACCTCGCGTTTCTTTCTATAAGTTATATATCACATCTAGGCTTGAACTGCCATTTTTTCCATCACTTCTTTTGCTGATAACAGAGGAAATACGGCCTCGCCTTGCATCAAGGAACAACCCAAATTTTTTAGTGTATTTATTTGTGATGTTGATTCTAATCCCGGAACAATCAATTGCATGGACATATTTTTAGCCAGATAAACTAAAGAGGCGATCAATGTTGGCACATTGACATTCGTTTCTAATTCACTCGCAAATGAAGCATCTAATTTAAGAAAATGAACATGAAAATTTTTTAAGTAGCGTAATGAAAAATCATTTGCGCCAAATTCTTCAATCGCTAATTTTACATTTAAATATTCCAGCATATTAAATGCTTTTTCTAAAACATCAAAAGAAAGATGGTCTGATTGCTCCTTCATTTCAAATAAAATATGCTCTGGATTAAATGCTATCTCTTGCAATACTTGCGAAATTTGATAAATGAAATGACTACTACCCAATTGTTTAAGTAATAAGGGCACACCCAAATAGACAGGCGTAAATCCAACTGAACGCCATTGCAGAAAATGTCTGCATGCATGACGTAATATCCATAATGAAATATCATTTAATTTATTTTGCGCTGCCGCACATCGATATAGTTCTGCTGGTTTAATGACACCCAATTCAGGATGATGCCAATATAATAAAGCATCCATGCAAAAAATTGTTTGGTTATTTTCATCCTTGATCGGTTGATAGTAAATTGCGAATTGCTCATAGACAGCACTTTGTGCCAAAGCAGTATTTAAGATAAATTCGCGTTGATTTATTTTGTTAAAATTTTCTTGATAGAATTGATACATTTGCTTGTTATTAGTTTTTGCCATTTGCAAAGCTTCATCGACGCGTCGTAATAATTCATCAGCATTTTGTGCATCTTGCGGATATGTCGCAATGCCAATCGAAATATTCAAATACATTTCCTGTTGATTGATTTCAACAGGTTGAATCATGGCTTGCAAAATTCGCTGCGCGACAATGGCAGCCATTTCAGGCTTGGATAATTGACTTAATAAAATAACAAAAATATCTTTGTTATAACGGCTCACGCTATCCACTTGCCTTACTGAAGACTGCAATCGTTTTGCAAGCATACGAAGCACTTGATCACCCGCTTCGTATCCGAGTGCCTCATTAATCATTTTAAATTGCTTGATATCGACAAACAAAACGCCCATCGGCACTTGCGAACGCTCACTGGCTTTGATGCAATGACGAAGACGGTCTTCAAATAATTGCCAGCCTAATAATTCAGTGACGGGATCTTGAATGGCGGAGGATAATTGCTGCTGCAATGAAGTTAATTTTTCTTGTAGTGCGAGTTCATTGGCTTGTGATTGATGTAAGTTTTGCGTTATTTCTGCCGCAAATTTAGTATGCATATGGTTTTTATAGATTGCATAAGCAAATAAAAGAATAGCGATGCTTGTCATGATGATTAATAAGAACATTGCGCTTACTCTCCTTGTCACAGAATCACAGGCTAGTCATGCCCCCAAAACAACACCCCTGGCACAACAACTCATCCACTAACACTCTCCGGCTTCACCTTCAATACAAACTGACGAAATGCAGCAAAGGCATCCGCATCATCTGGCACAGGCAGAGGCGATGCTTTCAACACCGCAGCACGCGCAGAACTATCTAAGGCCGTATCGCCGCTTGATTTCGTTACTTGCACATCTAACACCATACCACCTGGCGCCACGCGAATCATTAACTCACAATAAAGATTTTTATTTGCCTGCGGTGGAACAAGCCATTGTTCGCCAATGGCTTGTATGATCAAGGCCTTGTATTTATTCACTTCACCCTGTGCCTCACGCGCTTCAGTCGCTTGCAATTTAATTTTTTCATTAAGCAATTGCTGACGTAAAGATTTTTCAGCCTGCTCTTTTAAATGTTTTTGAAAAGTTGTCTGTAGTTTTTGCGGCTTAATTTGCTGCTGTTTCTTTTTAATTTTATTGATATCATCCATTAAATTTTTGGCTAGCAATTCGCGATGCTGCTTTTCTTGCAATGCCTTTTTTGCTTGTAATTTCTTTTTATCCAAGACTTTTAAGGCAATGACATCCTTCATTATTTTAGGCGGTTCAATCGCTTTGGCAGGCAGTGCTTTTTGCGGTGTGACTGGCGGAGAGGGTGTTTTAATAATTTTGCTCGTACTAACATCGCCCAGTATCACAGCACTAATCACATCTTGTTTATTGGTATTTTCAAAAACAGGCAGCGGTGTGGCGATATCTAAATTAAAAATTAATACGCATAAAATCAAAGCATGCAAGCTCAAGGAATAAATAAAATATTTTTTCTGCGAAGATGTCTCCGCATTTTTTATCTTATTTTGTTGCATAAACTTTTCACCCTCAAGTTTATACTCGGCTTGCAGGCGGCGGCTGAGTAATCAAGCCCACACTTTTTGCTCCTGCTTGCTGTAATAAAGCCATCGCATCCATAATTTTACCGTAATTCGCGCTTTTATCGCCGCGTACTAACACGGGACGCTGCTCACCATTTTGCTGCGTCTTTAATTGAGTCGTGATGAGATAAATCAAAGTGCGTGCCGTGATGGGCTGGCTCGGCTTGTCCGCCAAATTAAAATAATAATTACCAGCAGCATCAACTGTCACAATCAATGGTTCTTTCTGATCGTCATTCATTGCCTTCGCTTGGGTTTGCGGTAAATTCACTTTGACTCCCTGGGTTAACAAGGGCGTCGTGATCATAAAGATCACCAGCAAAACTAACATGACATCAATAAAGGGCACGACATTAATGTCAGACATGGGACGGCGTTTTCCAGGCTGATGAATATGTGCCATTACACCACCCCCTCCGCTTCCATTTGCACACTAGGTGTCTGCTGCGATTGGCGAATCAGAATATTCGTAAATTCTTCTTGAAAGGCATCATAGCGATTCATGACACGGCCAATATCCGTGAGAAAACGGTTATAAGCAATGACTGCAGGAATGGCGGCAAATAAGCCTAGAGCGGTTGCAATCAATGCTTCTGCAATACCAGGAGCAACCATGGATACTGTTGCTTGCTGCACAGCAGCTAGCGCACGAAAAGCTTGCATGATGCCCCACACGGTACCAAATAATCCAACATAGGGACTGGTGGAACCAACAATGGCAAGAAAGGGTAAATGCGTTTCTAATTTTTCTTGTTCACGCATTTGCGCAACACGCATGGCACGTGTGGTATTTTCCATCACCGCCGTTGTGCTCGCATTGGCTTGTTTACGAAAGCGCAAAAACTCTTTAAATCCAGCATGAAAAATGGCTTCTAAGCCTTCGAGTGAACCCTTGCGTCTATCGCCATGCGCATAGAGACGCGATAAATCTTCACCAGACCAAAAAGCTTGTTCAAATTTTCCGGTTGCTTTATTTACATTACGCAAATAAAAACTGCGCTGTAAAATGTAAGTCCAAGAATAAATAGAGGCAACAATAAGAATAAGCATGACACATTTCACGATAAAACTAGCGTGAATGAAATAACTTAGTAAACCGGTATCATAAGTCACGTTACTATTCTCCAAGTAAAATTAAATCTGTAGGCTGTGGCTCGTTGTTGTGGTTCGTTGATGCGCAGGTGTCCGTCGTTGCGAGGATGGTCGTCGTTGCGAGGAGTGCTTTTTACGACGAAGCAATCCAGGCTTGGACTTTTATCAAATGTTGCTTTTTTATAAAAGTCCAAGCCTGGATTGCTTCGTCGTAAAAAGCACTCCTCGCAACGACGACCATCCTCGCAACGACGAACACTTCCGCACTCGCTAATATATCACACCATCGATTCTACAGGATCAGGCTCTGTGAATAAACTGAGCGTTTGACCTACCATGTTCAATAATTTATCAGGCGCTTTTAAGCCAAAATGCAAATAAGCCTGCTGTGTGGCCACACGACCACGCGGCGTGCGCAAAATGAAGCCTTGCTGAATCAGAAAGGGTTCAATCACATCTTCTATCGTGCCTTTTTCTTCACTGATAAAAGCCGCTAAACTTTCTAAACCCACTGGCCCACCATTAAATTTCTCCATGAGTGCTAGCAATATTTTTCTATCCATCACATCAAAACCCTGGCTATCCACTTTAAGAAAATCTAATGCTTCTTTGACAATGTGCTTTTCTACACAGCCATCTGCTTTGACTTCTGCATAATCACGTACTCGACGTAACAAACGATTAGCAATACGCGGCGTACCACGAGAACGCCGCGCAACTTCCTCAGCACCTTCACCATCAATCCTCACATTTAAAATCTGCGCGGATCTCAATACAATTTGCATCAAATCTTCCGTTTGATAAAATTCCAAACGTTCTACAATTCCAAAACGATCACGCAAGGGTGAAGTCAGCAAACCCGCACGTGTGGTTGCACCAATCAAGGTAAATGGCGGCAAATCTAGCTTGATAGAACGCGCTGCAGGCCCTTCGCCAATCATGATATCAATTTGATAATCTTCCATGGCAGGATATAAAACTTCTTCCACCACCGGACTTAAACGATGAATTTCATCGATAAATAAGACATCACCAGCTTGCAGGTTGGTCAGCATAGCAGCCACATCACCTGGACGTTCTAATACGGGGCCAGAAGTTTGCTTGAGATTCACTCCCAATTCATTGGCAATAATATTTGCGAGTGTTGTTTTACCTAAACCCGGTGGACCAAAAATTAAAACATGATCCAAGGCATCGCCGCGTCCCTTTGCTGCTTGAATAAAAATATTCATTTGTTCGCGCACAGAAGTCTGGCCAATATAATCTTGTAAATATTTGGGGCGCAGCGCTCGATCTAAAGGATCTGCTATTTGTACATCTGCTGTTACAATTCGATTTTCATCTTGCATCACATCATCTCCCGTAATGCACGGCGAATTAATTCTTCACTGCTTGCTTGGCCATCATCTATTTTAGTGATTTTAGAATTGGCTTCTTGTTGTTTATATCCTAGAGAAATCAGTGCTGAAATGGCATCTTGTAAAATAGGATGACGTGCATGATTACCCGTCTTATTTGCTTGATTTGGCAAATTTGCATGCTGCCAATCAGATAATTTATCCCGCATTTCAACTACCAAACGTTCTGCCGTTTTCTTTCCTATACCAGGTAAGCGTACCAAACTTGCTGTATCATTATTTAATACACATTGCACAAATTCATCTGGCGCAGTACTTGATAAAATGGTTAAGGCTAAACGCGCACCGACACCATTTACTTTGAGCAAGGTGCGAAATAGGGATTGCTCTTCCCGCGTATAAAAACCATATAAATGCTGAGCATCTTCACGCACAATAAAATGAGTAAATAAATTAACTTCATGACCCACTTCTGGCAATTGATAAAAGGTGGGCATGGGCGCATCAATTTCATAGCCTATGCCATGCACATCAATCAATAATTGGGGCGGCTGTTTTTCTAAGATAATTCCTCGAATTTTTCCTATCATCATATTAGTCCTAATTTCTTCAGTGTTCTTGCTTGAGCATGACACAAGGCTATAGCTAATGCATCTGCTGCATCGGCTTGTAACTTGCCAGATAAATTTAATAAACGGCTCACCATAAATTGCACTTGATCCTTGCCCGCCGCACCATAACCCACCACTGATTTTTTGACTTGCCGTGCTGAATATTCGCTAACAGGCATATCTAAGGCAACAATGGCAGCACCGCGCGCCTGTCCTAATTTCAAGGCAGAATTTGGGTTCTCATGCATAAAGATTTGTTCAATGGCAGCTTCATGTGGTTTATATAATTGAATGACTTCGCGTAAGCCAAGAAAAATCTGTTGCAAGCGTTCATAAACGGGACGGGAGGCCACATCGAGATAACCACTGCTGAGATAGCGCTGCTTATTTCCTTCGAGCTGGATCACACCATAACCCGTGCGGCGCGATCCTGGATCTATCCCTATGATAATGGTCATCCATCCTCCATCGCTTAAAGTTGTCATGCCAGCCGCACGTTCTTTGTGCGAGGTGGCATCCAGGAAATTATTTAAAAAACTGGATGCCAGCTAAAAGCATGCTGGCATGACAGCTTTAAGCCAACTCCCCCAACACATCACTCGCAATATCCGCATTAGAATAAACCGATTGTACATCATCCAAATCTTCCAGCACATCAATCAAATTCAAGACTTTTTCTGCTGTTTCTTTATCATCAATCGCGATACTGGTCATCGCAGACATAGTGATATCAGCTTCATCTGGACGAAATCCATCCTTGCTCAAACTATCTTTAACACGAAGAAAATCATCGGGTGCAGTGACCACTTCTGCACTCAAATCATCATTGATAAGGACATCTTCAGCACCGGCTTCCAAGGCCATATCCAATAATCGTTCAGCATCTACGCCTGGTGCAAAAGTTAATTGTCCCTGTTTTTTGAAGAGATAGGCAACCGAGCCATCCGTCCCTAAATTACCGCCATGTTTAGAAAAAGCATGTCTGACTTCACCTACCGTACGATTACGATTATTGGTCATGCAATCGACCATGACAGCAATACCGCCAGGCCCATAGCCCTCATAACGCACTTCTTCTACTTCATCCCCTGCTCCACCACCTGCACCGCGTTTAATAGCACGTTCAATCACATCCTTTGTCATGTTTGCTTCATAGGCCTTCTCTAAGGCCGCGCGCAAACGCGGATTTGAATCAGCATCTGATGATGATTTCGCTGCCACCGTGATTTCTCGTATCACCTTGGTATATATCTTGCCACGCTTGGCATCCACTTTTGCCTTATGACGTTTGATATTCGCCCATTTACTATGTCCTGCCATATTCGCCTCAACTTGATTTTGTATTGGGTTGAACAACACGAATGCCTAGATCAATTAACTGCTCAGGTTCAACAGGTGCAGGCGCATCCATTAAAGGACAACTTGCTGTCTGCGTTTTTGGAAAGGCAATGACATCACGAATAGAACTTGCGCCTGTCATGAGCATCACAATTCGATCCAAACCAAAGGCCAAACCACCATGCGGCGGACAACCCAAACGCATGGCCGTCAGCAGATGGCCAAATTTTTCGTCTGCTTGTTCATCGCTAATATTTAAAATATTAAATACGGCTTTTTGCATGGCAGAATCATTGATACGCACTGAACCGCCGCCCATTTCACTGCCATTTAATACCATGTCATAGGCACGCGCGAGCATATGCTGCGGATCTTTCATTAATTCTTCTACTGAATCTGTTTTAGGTGCCGTGAAAGGATGATGACAGGCTGATAAACGTCCTTCACCTTTTTCAAACATGGGAAAATCAAGCACCCATAAAATTGTCCACCCTTCTTCAACTAAATTACGATCATGGCCTATTTTGACGCGCAAGGCACCGAGTGCATCATTGACAATACCTGCCTTGTCCGCACCAAAGAAAATTAAATCGCCCACTTTTGCTTGAGTGCGCTCCATTATTGCAGTGACAACCTCATCGGGTAAAAATTTCAAAATAGGAGATTGCAAACCTTCTTTACCTTCCGCATTTATTTTAATGTAAGCCAAACCACGCGCGCCAAACTGAGCGACATATTGCGTATAAGCATCAATTTCTTTACGGCTCATGGCTGCACCGCCAGGAATATTTAAAGCGACTACACGGCTCTGAGCATCATTAGCTGGATCAGCAAACACTTTAAAATCCACGGTTTTTAACAAATCTGCAATATCAACTAATTCTAAGGGAATGCGCAAATCAGGTTTATCAGAAGCAAAGCGGCGCATCGCTTCTGCATAAGTTAAACGTGGAAAGGGCTTTGGCAAACTGACATTCAATACTTCTTTAAATAAGCCACGAATCATTTCTTCCATCATATTTTGAATTTCATTTTCATCAAGAAATGATGTTTCAATATCTAATTGAGTAAATTCAGGTTGACGATCAGCACGCAAATCTTCATCACGAAAACATTTTACAATTTGATAATAGCGATCGATGCCAGACATCATGAGTAATTGTTTAAATTGCTGCGGTGATTGCGGTAAAGCAAAAAAACTACCCGGACGTGTACGACTGGGGACGAGATAATCTCGCGCACCTTCAGGCGTTGCACGCGTTAAAAAAGGTGTTTCAACATCAATGAAACCCTGCTCATCTAAATAATGACGCAAATATCTTGCGATCTGTGCACGCATTTTTAAGCGCGCCAACATTTCTGGACGGCGAATATCGAGGTAGCGATAATGCAAACGTGTTTCCTCTCCCACTTCATGATATTCATCGTCAATGGGAAAGGGTAAAGGTTCAGATCGATTTAATAAGACTAATTGATCGGCCGCAACTTCAATTTCACCTGTCGTAAGATGCTTATTCACTGTGCCATCCGGTCGTCTTCTTACCTTGCCATGCACCTGCACTACGAATTCACTTCGCAAGGATTCTGCAATGGCAAAAGCGGCTTTTTGTTCAGGCGCAATGACGACTTGCACAAGGCCTTCACGATCACGTAGATCGACAAAAATCACGCCGCCATGATCACGACGACGATGCACCCATCCTGCTAATTTTATTTCCTGGCCTAATAAGGCTGGCGTTATTTGACCGCAATAATGACTACGCATGAGGAATACCTTTTATAATTTTGGTTGCACCACACCCAATGAAATCACGAATTTCAACGCTTGATCCACACTCATCTCTAATTCTATGACCTTACTTTTTGGCGCCATCATTAAAAAACCCGAGGTAGGATTGGGCGTTGTCGGAATAAAATAACAAATCATCGGTTCGTTATTGGGAGAAGCTTGCATTCCCTTTTCGATCACCCCTGTTTGAAAGGCTATACTCCATACACCGGCTTGTGGAAATTCAACCAACAATACCTTACGAAAGGATTGTCCGCCAGGCGTAAATAAGGTTTGCGTGACTTGTTTAACGCCGGTGTAAATGCTGCGTACTAAAGGGATACGCGACATCATCGCCTCACCCAATGCAACTAAACGGCTGCCCACATAATTGGCAACAAAGACGCCCGTAAAAAAAATCACCAGTAAAGTAATGACCACACCAATGCCAGGCACATGAAAACCCAGCAAATAATCAGGCTGATATTGAGGCGGCAACAATAGGAGTGATTTGCTGAGTAAATCAACAAGAAATTTGAACACGAGCAAGGTCACCCAAATGGGCAGCCAGACCAATAAGCCTGAAATAAAATATCGACGCATGTGAGTAATCATGAGTCACCTTTTTTATCAGATTGAACTGGTTTATCAGCCGCTGGTTTGGCTTCAGCAGCAGGACTTGCTGGCTTTTCTTCACTTGCTGCTCCAGATTTAGGGCGATAATCGGTTGCATACCAACCAGTGCCCTTCAATTGAAAACCAGCAGCGGAAACCAAGCGCGTGAGCGCCGCCTGATGACAAACAGGGCATTCTTTTAAGGGTTCATCTGTCATTTTTTGTAGTGCTTCAAGTTGATGAGCACAGGCTGAGCATTGGTATTCATAAATAGGCATGACACACTCCAAGTCGTCTTTTTGGTGAAAATTAAGGGTATTTTAGCCTTTGTTGTACTGAAGAGCTAGGCGTATCATTACATAATGCTTAATTTCATAAGGAAACCATCATGCCCTCCACTTCCATCTTAATCACAGGCTGCTCAAGCGGTATTGGTGAACATGCCGCCTCAGCCTTAAAACAACGCGGCTATCGCGTATTTGCAAGCGCACGCAAGCAAAGTGATGTTGAGAAGTTAAAAATAAATGGATTTGAAAGCTTGCAACTCGATGTCACTGATGCGAATTCTATTCAACAAGCCTTGCAAACTATTTTATCACTCAACGATGGGAAATTAGATGCCCTATTTAATAATGCAGGATTTTTACAAACAGGGGCGATTGAAGATTTAACACCCGCCATGAATCTCACACAATTTGAAACCAATGTATTTGGGCCGATGGAATTGGTTCGACAAGTTTTGCCTATCATGCGCAAGCAAGGTCATGGCCGTATTATTCAAAATAGCTCTATTTTAGGCGTGGTTACTTTGCCTTATTGCGGTGCTTATAATGCTTCAAAATTTGCGCTTGAAGGATTTAGCAATACTTTGCGACAGGAATTGCGTCATACGAATATTCATGTTTCAATTATCAATCCCGGGCCAATTACCAGTAAACTACGTGATCATGCCTATGAACATCATCAACAAAATAAAGAAATAATGACACAAAGTGCGCACCAAAAAGCTTATGAAAGTTTGGAAAAATCTTATTTTGGTGAAGAAAAAAAAGATCGATTATCGCAATCACCACAGGCTGTTGTTGATCAATTAATTCATGCTTTGGAAAGTAGGCGTCCTTGTGCGCATTATTACATTGGCTTGCCTGCAAAAATGCTTGCCTTAGCACGCAGATTATTGCCTGATACTGCGCTCGATTGGCTATTATCAAAAGTACGATAAAGGAAGAATGACATGTCATATATTTTAGTGCTTTATTACAGCCGTCATGGCGCTGTCAAACAAATGGCGCAGTATATCGCGCGCGGGATTGAATCTGCGACTGGCATGGAAGCACGCATTCGCACGGTGCCACCTGTTTCTCCTAGCATTGAAGCGACTGATCCTGTTATTCCTGAAAGCGGTGCGCCTTATGCCACCTTAGATGACTTAAAAAATTGCGCGGGACTTGCGCTGGGAAGTCCGACTCGCTTTGGCAACATGGCTGCACCGATGAAATATTTTATCGATCAATGCAGTAATCTTTGGTTATCTGGCAGTTTAGTTAATAAACCTGCTGTTGTTTTTACTTCAACGGCAAGTTTGCATGGCGGACAGGAAACGACTTTGCTTTCTATGATGCTGCCGCTTTTTCACTTGGGTTTTATGTTACTTGGCATTCCCTACACTGAACTTGATTTGAATACCACACAAACAGGCGGCACACCTTATGGCGCATCACATAGCGCGGGTACAGCAGGAAAAAATCCTATTACGGATGAAGAGCAGCGCTTGTGTATTGCGCAGGGTAAGCGTTTAGCTGATCTCTGCATCAAGTTACGAGCATGAATCATGCGAAAAATAGCAGGCTTTCATTTAATGGAATTGATGATCGTGCTCGCGATTATCAGTATCTTGTCAATGTTTGCTATTCCGATTTATACACAATATCTCGTGAAAGAAAGACGTTTAGAAGCTGCACAATTACTTTCGAAAATCAGTATTGCCGCAGAACAATATCATCTTGAACAGGGCAGTTACCAAGCCATGACACTGGCCGCCTTGCATGCAGATGAATATGCGGTGAAAGATAATTATCAGTTTATTTTAGAATTGCAGAGTGATGTAGATTATGTGTTGATTGCCAAACCGATTCATGCGCAGGCAGATGATGATCGTTATTGCGGGTCGTTGAGTTTGGATAGTAGTGGTAAGAGGGGTGTGAGCGGGGTTGGGGGGATTGATGGGTGTTGGTGAGAGTTGGTATCCATTTAGAACTGGCATCCACTCAGGTTTGTCATACCAGCGGAGTTTGTTATGCCAGCGGAGTTTGTCATGCCAGCGGAGTTTGTCATGCCAGCGGAGTTTGTCATGCCAGCCGCACGCTCTTTGTGCGAGGTGGCATCCAGGATTTTAAATAATTTCTGGATGCCACCTCGCACAAAGAGCGTGCGGCTGGCATGACAAACTCCGCTGGCATGACAAACTCCGCTATCATAACAGAGTCCTTACAAATAAATGCATGAACACATACTGTAAAATTTACACAATAGCCTTGTACAAATCATCCCAGTCTGGATTACTTTTTTCAATCAACTGCAATTTCCAGTTTCTTTTCCATGCTTTAATATTTTTTTCTCTTTTAATGGCTTCCATAATGTCGCCATGTATTTCGTAATAAACTAATTGATTCACTTTATATTTTGATGTAAACCCTTTTGCCTCCCCTGCTTTATGTTGCCATACTCGCTTGATCAGGTTCGATGTAACACCTGTGTAAAGCGTGCCGTTGCGTTTACTAGCCATAATATAAACGTAATATTCTTTCATGATTTTTCCAAGGCAATAAATTTTAAAAAGAGTAATAGGGAAGGAATGCAGTGATACGTTTCATTTTTATTTCTGGATGCCAGCTAAAAACGTGCTGGCATGACAGGCCTGAGTAGATGCCAGTTAAAAGCATGCTGGCATGACAGGCCTGAGTGGATGCCAGTTAAAAGCATGCTGGCATAACAGCTCTAACATGCAAGCACCCGCCCACTACCATCCCTCAACACACCATCACGATCAGGATAAATCACCCGTGTATGTCCGGATTTACTTAAACTAAGCGCCCAAATCGCGGTTAATTCTGCATCACAATACCAAAATGTTCCATTATCATTTTGTGCCAATCCTGAAGCTGAAAATTGCAGATAATCACGATAAATGGGAAAGGAACGCCAGTATAATTTTCCTCCTTGCGCTGGCATGTGAATTGTTTTCAAGATTTGTGCTTGATCATGCACACTGCCATCATCATATTCATCAATAAAAATTAATTGACCATCGATCCATTCACCAGCGCATTGATGCAAGGAATTACTCTTGCATAAAGCGATGGCTTGATGACGAATGCGAGCCTCATGTTTTGCGATTTGAATCGCTTGAATTAATTGTGTTTGGAGCATAGTTTGATTGAATTGCTCCCAAGGATATCGCAGCAAGGGAAAGGCCATCGCTAGAAAAATAGCGATAATACTCATGACAAGCATCATTTCAAACAAAGAAAAACCTTGCTGAATTTTCACGCGGCATTATCCATTGCGTTAGTTATTGTTTGGGGTGTCGTCTTGGCCTTGGGAAAACTGTAATAATACTTCCATCTTTTTTTAACTCAGTTTCAGCATCACCTGTCTTTTTAAAAACGGATTGCTTATGTAGCTTGGTTCCAATCGCAATTGATTTCTCAAATAGCTTGGCTCCAATTTCAGCAGTAATCGCTTTAACTATTTCTGTATGGCCTTTAATTTTTGCGATGGAAAGTGGTGTTGTACCGCTCTTTGTAGGAATATTAAAGTCAGCACCATTTTCCAATAGAACCTTAACCACTTCAAGATGCCCTTGTTGAGCAGCGATGAAAAGTGACGTTGCATTATAATCCGTCCTAACAACATCGATGTTAGCTCCCCTTTCCAATAGAAGCTCAACTATCTCAACATGCCCCTCTTGAGAAGCAGTATAAAGTGGGATGAAACCCCCATTCGTGCAACCAATATTAGGGTCGGCACCATTTTTCAATAGAAGCTCGGCCACCTTGACATACCAATTTTGTGCAGCGTTGCAAAGTGGTGTTGCTCCAATATCCCGAGCTGCATTGACATCCGCACCTTGTGAAACCAATGGGGCAATTTCATTAAGTTGGTTACACATAACAGCCCAATAAAGAATCGTCCTGCCTTGTGGATCTCTTTTTTCTACATCCACTGTTGCTTTTAATTGATCTGTATATTCTTCTTTTGCTAATCGATAAAGGTAGTCATATAAATCTTGATTATTTGTGCTGATTGCCCAGTTAAGAAGTGGTTGCCCATTGTGTTTTTGTTGCAAATCTTCGAATTTCAAAATATCTTCAAGACTTGTAATATCTCCTTTTTCAATTAAAGAAAATAATTTCGCCGGACTGTTGGGTTTACTTGATTCTCCAGTATCGCCTTCTGATGAACTCGATGAATTTTCAGAACCGAATGTTTGCAGTGGAATTTCTACATCTTCAGACCTAAGCATCTCTCACCCCTCTTCTAAGTATTTGATAATTATATAATTGCATATCATGGCATCATTAAATACCCATATATTAACATAATGGTCATAATATATCCACCTCTATTCCTTCGGCCTCATATGCGGAAATAAAATCACATCACGAATAGAAGTAGAATTAGTAAATAACATCACCATACGATCAATACCAAGACCCTCACCCGCAGTCGGCGGCAGGCCATGTTCAAGCGCTGTAATGTAGTCAGCATCATAGGGCATGGCTTCATCATTGCCCGCAGCCTTATCTTCCACTTGCAAACGAAAACTTTCTGCTTGCTGATCAGGATCATTTAATTCAGAAAATCCATTGCCAAGTTCACGTCCCGCGACAAAAATTTCAAAGCGATCGGTGAGAAAAGGGTCTTCACTATTACGTCGTGCAAGCGGTGAGGTTTCTGCAGGATATGCCGTAATAAAAGTAGGTTGTAATAATTGATGCTCGGCTGTTTTTTCAAAAATTTCAACTTGAATTTTGCCCAAGCCATAATTTTCTTGCACAGGAATATCTAATTTCTTCGCCACTTTTTTTGCAGCTTCTCGCGTGCTGATATCTGCCGCAGTTAAATCAGGATTGAAACGTAGAATAGCATCCTTCATGGTCAAACGTTCAAATGCTTGGGAAAAATCAATTTCAATGCCTTGATAGTTGAGTTTGCTCGTGCCTAATAATTCCTGTGCAATACGACGAAATAATTCTTCGGTCAAATTCATTAAATCATGATAATCTGCATAAGCTTGATAAAACTCAACCATAGTAAATTCTGGATTATGTCTCGTCGATAAACCTTCATTACGAAAATTACGATTGATTTCAAACACGCGCTCAAAGCCGCCGACGACTAAACGTTTTAAATATAATTCTGGTGCAATACGCAAATAGAGCGGCATATCTAAGGCATGATGATGGGTCACAAAAGGTGTGGCTGCAGCACCGCCTGCCATCACTTGCATCATTGGAGTTTCTACTTCCAAGAAGTTTCTTTCTTGTAAAAATGTTCTTAGAATATCGATTATTTTTGTACGTGCCATAAATAAAGCACGCGCCTCTTCATTTGCAATTAAATCTAAATAGCGTTGACGATAACGTGTTTCTTGATCAGTCAGTCCATGAAATTTATCTGGCAAGGGCCGCACTGCTTTTGTCAGCAAACGAATTTGCTTTACTTTGACAGACAATTCACCGGTTTTTGTTTTGAATAATATGCCTTCTGCGCCGATGATATCGCCCAAGTCCCATTGCTTGAATTCTTCATAGATTTCAGCTGTGACATCATCTTGACGAATATAAAGTTGTATGCGGCCAGACATATCTTGAATATGGGTGAAACTTGCCTTGCCCATTAGGCGGCGTGTCATGATGCGGCCTGCTAATTTGACTGCTATTGACTGCGCTTCTAATTCATCCGCTGTGTTACTGCTATATTGATTTAACAAATCGGAAGCCAATGCATCACGACGAAAATCCGTGGGATAGGCATGGCCTTGTTTACGCCATGCCTTTAATTTATCACGGCGTTGTTCAATCAAATCATGTGTACTGAGAGTTATATTTTCTTGGTCATTTTCTTGAGATTGATCTGTCATGATTTATAATCCTGCTAGTAAACTTGCTTCAATAAATTTATCTAAATCGCCGTCTAAGACTGCTTGCGTATTTCCCACTTCAACACCCGTACGCAAATCTTTAATTCGTGACATATCTAATACGTAAGAACGAATTTGACTGCCCCAGGTAATTTCTTTTTTAGTTGCTTCTAAGGCTTCATGTTTAGCGCGCTTTTTCTGCATTTCTAATTCATATAATTTTGCACGCAATTGCTTCATCGCTTGCGCGCGATTTTTATGTTGAGAACGATCCGCCTGACACTGCACAACAATACCAGAAGGTTCATGGGTGATACGTACGGCTGAATCAGTACGATTAACATGCTGACCGCCAGCGCCGCTTGCGCGATAAGTATCAACACGTAAATCTGCCGGATTAATTTCTATCGCAATATTGTCATCAATTTCTGGTGAAACAAAAACAGAGGCAAAGGAAGTATGACGCTTATTATTAGAATCAAAGGGAGATTTACGAACCAAGCGATGCACACCACTTTCTGTGCGCAGCCAACCATAGGCATAGGCGCCATCAAAACGTACAGTCGCACTTTTGATACCAGCCACTTCACCCGCGGAAACTTCAATCACTTCTGCTTTGAAACCATGACGTTCACCCCAGCGCAAATACATACGTAATAGCATTTCCGCCCAATCTTGCGCTTCTGTACCGCCTGAACCTGATTGAATATCAACATAGGCCGCATTGGCATCCATTTCACCTGAAAACATGCGGCGAAATTCTAAGGCGACTATTTGCGTCGTTAATTTTTCCGCATCATGGCTAATGATTTCCAAAGTATCCGTATCATTTTCACTAAAGGCTAATTCATATAATTCACTGGTATCACGCAAATGCGTTTGGATCAGGGTCATCATATTAATGACATCTTCCAATTTCGCACGTTCCTTACCTAGTGATTGTGTTTTTTCAGGTTGGTTCCAAATGGCAGGATCTTCTAACTGCTGGTTCAATTCAATTAAACGTGCTTGCTTTTGTTCGATCTCAAAGATACCCCCAAATACTTGCCAAACGCGCGTGTAATTCTTTGAGATAATTACGCATTGATGTAATTTCGATCATGACAGAAGCCTTATTTATTATAAAATGATAGGGTCTGTTTACAATTCGCTAGGCTGAGATGTTTTTAGTTGTTTTTTGAGAACCCTAGCGCAGCATACACAGAAGTATGTGAGCAAGGGATCGCAAAAAAACAGCTAAAAACATCCAGCATAGTAGAATTGTAAATAGACCCTAATTTAGCAAGAACTCAAGCTGCGCGCAAACACCAGGGCATCTTCATTTTCAGGCACACCAGGATAGTATCTTTTGCGCTCACCCACTAAGCGAAATCCCAGGGTTTGATAAAGCGCAATGGCGCCTGCATTTGAACGCCGCACTTCAAGATAGGCTATCCCTATTTTCCGCTGTTTTGCCTCAGTCAAGGCATATTGCAGCAATTGCCGTCCAAGCCCCTGTCTTTGATGGGATTGCATGACACATAAATTCAAAATATGACACTCAACCTCTGTCATTGAAACAATAATAAATCCTAGGATTTGCTGCTCTGCTTCCATGACCCAGCCCGTATAGCCTGATTGAAAACAAGTTTTAAATGCATCTTCAGTCCATGGGGCAATATGGACTGCATTTTCAATGGCCATAACAGCAGGCAAATCAGATTTTTGTAATGGTCGCAGCATCTGAGCTAATATACTAACTTCGAGTGAGGTACTCTAACCATGCCATACCGATTAACGAAAATCTATACCCGCAAAGGAGATGAAGGCTATACCACCTTGGGTGATAATCGCCTGTCTAAAGATGATTTGTTGGTTGAAGCTGTCGGAAGCTTAGATGAATTGAATTCATCTTTGGGATTTGTCTTGTCGCAAGGAATAAATAATCCAAGCATCGTGATTTTTCTCACGCGTGTACAGCATGAATTATTTGATATGGGCGGGGAATTACATCGACCAGAAACCATGGCGACGACGGCAGAAAAAGTAACGGCTTTGGAACAGCAGTTGGATCAATGGAATGAAAATCTAGCGCCTTTGACGGAATTTTTATTACCGCGTGGGGATGCAGCTACTGCAGCCTGTCATCTTACACGTACGATCTGCAGACGCGCTGAGCGGACGATGGTGCATTTGCATCGGCAAATCCCTTTGCAAAATACGCAGATTATACGTTATTTGAATCGTCTTTCAGATGTGTTATTTGTGGCTGCGCGTGTGTTGTTGCATGAGAGTAAGGGGAAGGAAGTGTTGTGGGAGCATGAGCAGAAGTGAGGGTTTAAATAACGAACTTTATGAGCTGGCGCAGGTGTTTGTCGTTGTAGCAGCGTTCGTCGTTGCGAGGAGTGCTTTTTACGACGAAGCAATCCAGGCTTCGACTTTTATAAAAAAGTAACATTTGATAAAAGTCGAAGCCTGGATTGCTTCGTCGTAAAAAGCACTCCTCGCAACGACGAACGCTGCTACAACGACAAACACCTGCGCCGGCTCGAAGGATTATTAAGCGATCTAATTTTGTTAAGGTCCTGCCGGACGTCGCGCTGCGATAAACTGTCCTCTTACTGTTGTCTCAGCATGTGCTAGGTTATGAAAAAATGTCTGCTTAGATTGGCTGATGCTAGTCGTTGTCGTCGTAGTCTTACTTAGCGCAGCTGCGGTTACAGCATGCATCGGCATTGAATCTAATGCGCCAAGAATGTCACCCATCGTTTGACGACTTGCTGGATCATGCGACCACCCTTGCGTGATAAGATCAGCAAGGTCTTGATCAGTATCGATTGGGATATATTCTCGTTTTCCTTGCTCACATACCCAGACAGCCACTTCGTGTTTCGTCATCCATGTATATGGACAGTAGTTGCCTGTCAGGATATCCCACATCACTAATACATAACTATAGACATCACTCGGTTTAGCATAGGCCTTTCGGTCAGGATGTTTAGCATCTATCAATCCCCATAAATGCTCAGGCGCCTTATAATAAAACGTTCCGCGAAGATCCCAAAGATTATCTATCGCCATGTCTTTTGAAAAGCCGAAATCACATATCAGAGGATTTAACATCCCATCAAACACGATATTGGCTGGCTTAATATCACAATGGAGAATATTTCTATCATGCATGTAGGCAAGCCCATTAGCGATTCCATGCATGATAGATAATTTCATTCCCATTTCTAAAGAGCTACATTTGCCATCAACCAACCACTCATGCAAGTTACCATTTTCCGCATAAGTCATCGCAATATAAGCAAATTTACCTGTATTTAGCTTAGCTTGTATTTGAGTAAGATTATCGCCGCCAGATAATTTGGTCATGATCCTGAATTCTTTAACACAGGTATAACTGTTACAGGAGTCGAGCTTTGCGAGATCCATACATTTAATGGCAACAGTCTCTTTTGTCTGGAGATTTCTGCCTTTATAAACAGTGCTATATACGCCATCACCGAGTTGCTGCTTCCGGTAAATGGAAAAATCAATATTCGTTTTATTAGTGGGATGCTTTAGTGTTAATTTCGGCATAGCATGCTCATGGTTTGCATTTTCTTCGGAAAATGACATCTGGCTTTGTTGAAATTTTGCCGCGCTTTGGGAAAATGGTTAGCGATCCGCCTGCAACTAAATCAGCTCTAGCTTCTTCTATGGCTTTCTTGCCTACAAAGGCCTTAACCCTAGGCACTCGATCAAAAAAAGCTGATGAAGAAATCGTTGAAGAGTCATATGAACTCTCCGATGAATTTGAATATTTTTTTTGTGATAGCAAAGCGACGGGAAAATTTGTCGGGGGGAGAGTCAAGAGTATTGCAGCAAGCTGAGCACACAGTTCAAGTGCTGTCTGGCGTTTTTCTGGAATACTTGACCAACCTTGCTCGATAAGATTTTTAAGATTTTCATCGGTATCAGGTGGAAACTTCGCCCGCATATTCTTAATGCATACCCATATGACCAATACCCTTAAGTCCAAATCCTTTGTATTCCAAATATATAATTTTTCCTCGGGCAAGGTGATATTCATATTATCTTTAAACCAAGGGAAGGCATCTTCCTCGCCTAAAATGATGCCCATAAACATAATGATGGCGCTATATACATCCGTTTTTTCACTATGCGGATGAGGTGGCAGAGCACGTTTTACATATTTGCGTAAATGCTCAGGCGGCATATTGGGAGGTGATCCGGAAATTTTGGTAAGAGAATGAAAAGGATCATCAATTATTCTTGAAAATCCAAAATCACATATCAGAGGAATGGGAATACCGCCAGGGATGGGATTGGCCTTAAGTACAACATTGCCTGACTTAAGATCGCAATGAAGCACATTTTTTTCATGCATGAAAGCAAGGCCATTAGCAATTCCATGCATCAGAGATACTTGCATTCTCGCATCTAGGGGCGAACGATAGCGATCATTCAAAAAATTGCTTAAGCTGCCTAGTTCTCCATAGGTCATGACAATGTAGACATATCGTGCCATACCAGGCTCAGCACTTCGAGCTTCTATTTGAACAAGATTGGGCAAGCCTAATAGCCGCTCTGTCATGATCTTGATTTCTCTATCAGCATAGACGTCAGCTTTCCGTATTGCAGCGAGATCGATACGCTTAATTGCAACCGGATTTCCTGTGACGCAATCTACGCCCTCGAGAACTAGAGCGGTCGTCCCTTTACCCAAGATTCTTCCTGTTGAAAAACCAATAGTCCTATTTTCAGTTGGATGCTCTAGTGTTAAGTCAGCAGGTCTCTGCATACTAGCCTCATGTGTATTTCAATTTTATTGTCCTGCTCTAGCTTGTCTTCGGAAAATGACATTCGCTTCTGCTTGTTCACCAGCGCTGCTTGTATTTACTGTCAAATCAAGTCTTCGTCTTGGGAAAATCTTTACTGCTTTCCCTTCCGCCAATTCACACTCACTTTCTCTTTTCTTTTTATTCGTCTCAAAAAATAATGAATTAATTGCCTTATGCATTTGAATCGCTGTCGGGCGCTCTTCTGGTTTTTGCTTCCATCCTCGCTCGATGATAGGAGCAATTGCTGGATCAATCTCCGCTGTTATCCTTGGTCGCTGTCCCAAATAGCATATCACATCAATTAGATCTTCCGTGTTCGTGTAATCGGAATATGGCGCTTGGTTACCTGTTGATAGTGCCCAAAGAATTGCAGCACAGGCATAGACATCACTTTTTTCAGTATGTGTTTGAAAAACTAATTTCTTATCTTCGTCAGAAACTGTTCTCTCTTCTAATCCACACAATTGTTCAGGCGCCATAAAATGCGGCGTTCCAACAGAAACATAATCTTGATGATCAGATGATATGGAACTTCCAAAGTCGCAAATCAAGGGAATTGGCTTGCCCTGATGCATACCATTAACCACGATATTGTCTGGTTTAAGATCGCGATGAATAATTCCTTGAGCATGTATATAAACTACGCCATTAAGAATTCCTCGCATAATGACTAGTTGTAGGGGCAGACTTAAAAGCTCCTCTGGATCCAGCAAGTCACCCAAGTTTTCCTCTCCAAAGGTCATCGCAATATAAGCATAAGTTGAGTGAAATTCGCCGAGGCTTAGCTGTCTATCTTCATTTTTTGCAGCTTCTATCTGAACGATGTTCGCAGCTTCTGGGCCAGATAGTTTCGTCATTATCTTGATTTCATTAGCGCATGCCTTGTAATCCTTTTCAGTGATTACGCTCATGCGCTTAATAGCAACATACTTACCTGTAGTCAAATTCTCGCCGAGAAAAACACTTGCACAACTCCCTTCGCCAATTGGATCATAGGGTTCAAAAGAATATTTGTAATTTTCACCTGTCACTGGATCCATTAATTTTACTTTGTCTTTTCTTAGCATACCGCCTCCACGTTTGTTCCTTAACTATTTATAGTAGTTATTTCTTAATCTGAACCTGTCTTCGGTAAATAACATCCGCTGATGTTTGTTGAGTTGAAGTTTTTACCAGCTGAGCTTGTCGTCTTTTGAAAATCGTTACGTCACTATTTGCCACTACGCTAGTCTCAGCTTTCTTAAATGTTTCTTCAAATTTTTCTTCCCTGGTTTTCGGATGCAGTATTTTATACAATTCCTTACTCATCTCATCTGCTGTTGGACGATTCGTTCGCTCAGGTGCCCATGCTTTCTCGATCAAAGTAGCAAGCCTTGGATTCGTACCTGCTGGAATAGGCTCTCGAAAAGGCTTTCGATGTTCATTACCGACTACTGCTTCAACAAACTCATTGGTGGATAACGGTGGTTTGGTGGTTATCGACAACGTATAGGCCTCTTTTCCAAGCTCAAGCAGCTCCCAAAAAATCACGGCACTGCTATAAACATCCCCTGCTTTGCTATAAGGTTTCGCTTTTCTTTTTTCTAGTGTTCTACTGTGAAATGCTGATAACTGTTCAGGCGCTGCATATTGGATATTGCCAACAAGCATCGTAAGATGCTCATCCTGCGTATCTATTTCTGAATGCCCAAAATCACCGATCAAAGGAACAGGGATTCCCTGTTTATTAAGCATTATCATGATATTTTGCGGCTTAAGATCACGATGAATAATATTAAGACTATGCATGTAAGCAAGCCCATTAGCCATTCCCCACATAATAGGTAGTTGCATTTCTTTTTCCATGGATAAGAACTTAAGATTGCCATTGATTACATTGCCAATGAATTTCTTCAAATCCCCCTGTGTTCCAAAGGTCATGGCGATATAGGCATATTGCGTGTCTCGTATCGTGTGATGATATTCAGCTTTCGAAGCTTGTATTTGAACAATATTGGTACCACCTAATAGCTTTGACATAATCAAGTTTTCTTTCTCAAACGCTTTCTTAACCTCAACCTCCGTGATGTGAATACGCTTAACAGCAACAATGTCATCTGTAGTCGTATTTTTACCTTCAAAAACACTACCAAAGTTCCCTGCAGCCAATGGCGCAGCTGGGTTAAATGAATATTCAATTTCTTGGTTTTCATTTGTTGCATCTGTTAAATTTACTCTCTGCATACCATCTCCCCTCGTTATTGATACATTTTTAATCATTTCTTGGATGATAGTATACCTGCTAATAATTAATAGAATCTTAATGCCAACAAATTCATAACTATTTGATTTTAAAGTTTATTAATAGATACGCGATGGTTTTAGGTTGCAAAAAACACGTAAAAAACTGGGAGTAACACAGCGAAATTTAGCGCTTACATCAGGAACCGGCTTTGGTAATAGCAGTCGGGGTATTATTCACAGGCGTTCGTCGTTGCTGTAAAGGACGCGCATTTCGTTGATGAATAGCTTGGAGCAGCATTCAAATGCAATAAAAGCGTTCAGTAAGGAAGCCTTCCCCTTTGGGGAAGGTGCCCACAGGGCGGAAGGGGGATACAAACATTCCAGATCGTCTGCAGTACATCTTCAAACTTATTTGATATTTCGTTGTTCCAAAATCGCAATACTGTATATCCAAATGATTGTAAATATTTCGTTCTTTCATCGTCATAAACAACTTGATTGGCATGTTGTGATCCATCAATTTCAATAATGATCTTTGGGTCAAAACAAGCAAAATCAACGATGTATTTATCAAACGTTACTTGTCTTCGAAAACGAAGACCTCCCATTTGTCGTCGCCTTAATTTGCTCCATAGCTTTCTTTCTGCTTCAGTCATTTTCTTGCGAAGTTGTCGTGCTCGTTGTGGTAGCAAATCCTGCATTTTGATCCCCCTTCCGCCCTGTGGGCACCTTCCCCAAAGGGGAAGGCTTCCTTACTGAGCGCTTTTATTGTATTTGAATGCTGCTCCAAGCTATTCATCAACGAAATGCGCGTCCTTTACAGCAACGACGAACGCCTGTGAATAATACGAGGAACCATTCGCAAGAAAAAATTATCGCGCTTTTTTTGCGAGGTGGCATGACAGTGTGGCGTGAACGTGTATTTTGCTATTGTCTCGTTGGACGTCGTCTTGGGAAAATCTTTATTTCTCCCTTTTCCCCTCTGTTTTTAGCCTCTTCTCTAACCTCATCTTCAATTCGTTTAATCTCTTCCCTAGTATTTTTAAAGAAAAATAGCCTGTCATAAATATGCCTTACCGGTGGACGATTTACTGGATCCTGCGACCAGGCTTGCTCGATAAGAGCACTAAGATCTGGATCAGTATCGCTCGGAATAGTTTCTCGCTTTCCATCACATACCAATGTAATTATAGCGCCATCGTCTAGCCCCTGGTATGCCTCCTTTTTATTTGCAGTCATATTCCAAAGAAGGACGCCGTAAGAATAAACGTCACTTGCTTTACTTTGAGATCCATCCTCATGAAAAAGTTCCGGCGCTGCAAATTCAACTGTTCCGCAAGTAACTTGAAGATCATCACTATCATCAATTCGTTTTGAAAGTCCAAAATCACAGATCAAGGCAGTGAGCATGCCATTAACCATATGAAGCAGTATGTTGCCCGGCTTAAGATCACAGTGAAGAATGCCTTGATCGTGCATGTAAGCAAGTCCATTAGCAATACCGATCATAAGGGATAGTTTCATCTTCATTTCTAGAGAACCATAGTTATTAGTCCCCAACCAATCATACAAACTGCCATTATCTGCATATTCTATTGCGATATAGGCGCGAAGTAATTGCGTCGTTGATCTTGGCTTATCATTACGCATAGCAAGTATGTGAATAAGATTAGGCCCATTGAGTAGCGTCGTCATTATTCCGATTTCATTTTCGTTTTTTTTGTGTTGAATGCGGCTATCATAATTTACAGCACGTTGTGAATTGATACGTTTAATGGCAACAGGATTTTGTGTATCACAATGTTTACCTGAATAAACAGAGGCAAAATTTCCTTGACCTAGTGGATTCATCAAGTCAATTGAAAATTGGATTTCTGTCATGTTAGTTGGGTGATAGAGTGTGAGCGGCGGAGCTGCGCTGGGCTTTGCTTGTGTAGTTGTGGTTGTAGTTGTAGTTGCGGTGCTAGCGCTTGAAGTCAACGTAGTAGTTCGAGCAGCCGCTTGTTGAGCCTTGACTGCCTCAGCTTTCATCATCATGACGATCATCCCAAGCGTCTCAAAAATTCGCATTGCCGTTGGACGAAGTTCGAGTTCGCCTGACCAGCCTAGCTTCATAAGATCGCTAAGTAAGGCACGAACATTATCTGAAAGTTCAGTCATAGCTGGCATGGTTTCTCGATTGCCCTTCAAAAGCCATATAGCAAGGTCTCTTGGTGCTTTTGCCCAAAAATAAGGTCGCTCTTGAGCGGCGACAAGCAAAAGCCAAAGAATTAGAGCATAGGGATAAACATCACTTGTTTCAGCATAAGGTTTCAATTCGGGATGTTCTCCATCTATATATCGGCATATATGCTCAGGCGGTGAAAAAGAAGGCGAGACAGCACGCACAGTAAGATCATCCTTATTACTTCGTACTGAAAAACCGAAATCACATATTAGAGGATTTAAGTCATCATCAAGCAAGATATTATCTGGCTTAAGATCACCATGAATAATTTTTCTAGCATGCATTTCAGCAAGTCCACCTGCAATGCCTTGCGCAATGGATATTCGCTTTGCGATCGCTAAAAGCGGATGTATTTTATCAGTCAGCCAATCAGTTAATTTACCATTTATTGCATAAGTCATGGCGATGAAAGAATATTGCGAATCTTTTGATGATGCATCATAGCTATTTTTCGCCGCATATAGTTGAGCAATATTTTTTGCGTGCAATAAGATTTTCTGAATCTTGATTTCTTTGGTGCAATCGGCATGCCTCTTCATCTCTTTTTCTTTGTCACGATCATCAAATAAAGCTATTTTGATACGTTTAACAGCCGCCTCTTTATGTGTACTGCTGTTTTCACCCTTATACACGGTAGCGGTTGCTCCACTACCTAATTCATGTCCAAGGTCATAGGAAAATTTAATGGGTTTTTGATTGGGATCATCTAATGTAATGTCGGTCGATCTCATACTGCCTGCCCTCGTTTTAATTAACTATTTTATTTATTACTGTGTTCAAGTTCGTTTTGAATAAATGGCATTCCCTTTCACTTCCTGAGTTGTATTCGTTCTCGTGTTGGATTGTCTTGGATAAGTTACTTCAATTTTTTTCTTCGTTTTAAAAAAACGCTGCTGATTGCTTACTGTTGTTGTGGTTGTTGTAGTAGTAGTTGTGGTTGTCGTCGGCGTTAGCATGACATCCAGTGAATCACGCATATCTTTTGCTGTTTGACGATCACGAGGATGCTGCGACCATCCTTGCGTGATCAGTGCAACAAGTTCTGGACGTGTTGTTTTTGGAATATTATCTCGCCATCCCTCGATTACACGTCTAACTAGGAATTTCTTGTCTCTGAGCCAATCATGTGGTTTTTTTCTATCTGCGGAGAGAATCAAGAAAATCAAAACACAACTATAGACATCACTTTTTTCACTATAAGCCAATCTCAGTAAAAGTTCAGGTGCTGCATATCGAATTGATCCAACAAACTGCTTAAGATCATCAGCTCCAATTTGCGTTGATAAGCCGAAACCACCTATCCTAGCGCTTAATTTATCATCCAGCACAATATTGGCAGGTGTGAGATCGCGATGAAGAATTCCATTAGCGTGCATATAAGCAAGACCATTAGCAATGCCATGCATGATAGATAGTTTGGTCGTTTCACTTAAAATTTGATATTTACTGCCGCCAATTAAGTAATCTCTTAAACGACCATTGAACCCATAGGTCATCACAATAAAAGCATAACTTGGTTCTTGCCATGATGTTTGCTGATCATTTCTCATCGCTTGTATTTGCGCAAGATTAGCAGCATCGGGACCCGATAGCGCCACCATGATATTGATTTCTTTAGCGCAAGCCTTGTAATCTGATTCTGATTTTCGCTCGAAACGTTTGATAGCCACAATTTCCGTTGTATCGCGATTTTTAGCTTTAAAAACAGTGGCGAAACTTCCTTTATTTATTGGCTTCGCCAAGTGAAGAGAAAAATTAATGCTATGATTAGTTTGATTGGGATCATGTAGGGTAATTCTCTTACTGGCAAGGACTCGTTCTTTTGTAGTTGTAGTGGTGGTTGTGGTTGTGGTTGTGATATTTTCCTCAGGCAGTATTGCATTCAGTTCATCGCAAATATCATTCGCAGTTGGACGTTCATCAGGATCAGATGACCAACCATGTCTAATCATATCAACAAGAACAAGAGGGGTATCACTTGGAATGCCTTCTCGCACCTTGATAATTTTACCTTTGATATTCTTATATAGAAAATCAAGATACTTTTTTCCAGAATATCCGAGATCAAATCGTTTTGTTTTACCTGCAAGTAGCGCCCAAAAAAGTAAAACCAAGCTGTAGACATCACTTGCTGTGCTAGCTGGTCTTGGTTTGGCCTTATCCTCTACTAAATCGATAATGTGTTCATCCGCTAGATAGGCATAGGATCCGCAAATATTCTCAAGGCTAGCCCTATGTTTATCTTTACCAAATTTTGTTGCCAAACCAAAATCACATAGTTTAACGCTTGATCTGCTAGCAAGATCGCCAACAAAGACTACATTAGCAGGTTTTAGATCACGATGAAGAAAACGATGAGCATGCATGTAAGCGAGTCCATTAGACATTCCCCACATGATAGTTAGCTTCATCGTCATATTAAGAGAAGTGTATCTGCTGGAGTCAGTCAGCCAATCTTTCAAACTGCCATTGTTGGCATAAGTCATGGCAATGTAGGAATAAGGTGATGGTCTTCTGAGTGCCGCCTGATCATTTGACCAGGCTTTTATGTGAATAATATTATCTGCATCAGAGAGTGCAAGCATCGCCTTGATTTCATTGCTGCAATCCCGATAAAGTTCTAATGAACTTCCAACCTCGATGCGTTTAATAGCAACAGTCTCTTGTGTCTCATCATCTTGGCCTAGAAATACAGTGCCAAAAGCTCCTTTACCCAAGGGCTTTTTGCTTGGCTTAAATGAAAATAGTCTTTTGCCTTCTGTGCTGACCTTATTTAATTCTATTTCTATTCTCTGCATACCACTCCCGCTCTCGCCTTCGTTATTGAGATATTTTTGGTCATTCTTGGGTGGTATTATATTTAACAATAATTAATGAAATATTAATGCTTCAAGGATTTCATATATTACCGAACGGGAATATATTATTGAAGTTGCTGATTAAATGAGATAATATTACCGACGTTTTTTTACGATAGTCACTTCTTGCGGAGCATCTTTAACTTGTGCATTTTTATATTTACTTTCATTATCTAGCACTTGCTGCAAGGTTTGCGCTAATCGACTGCCATATCCCGCCTTAACAAAAATCGTATGCATCCCATGATAGCTTTTGTCGATTTTTTTAATGCTAGCCTCGAGCGCTGCGCGTAATTCCGCATATCTTGTTGCATCGCTCTCATTTCTTGAGGGGCGCATAATATCAGATATAGTTTGTCGCAAGATTAGTTTCTCTTCACGTTTTGTTTCTATTCCATTTAATGCCTTGTCGATGGCATTAAATAATCGCGTTGCTTCTGCGGCGCTATTATCTCCGTGAGATTGAGCATCCATTTCATATTGACTTGCCTTCTCAATTTTAATTTTCATTTTTTCATAAGCAGAATATAAGCTCGATTCTGGTGGTATGCTAACTTTGTCAAACTCAGCTTTCATTTCATTATATGTATTTGCAGCTAATAAACTATTCGCCAACTTTGTTACGCTGGCAATTCTTTCTTCATTCGCTTTTGGAAAAATATCCCTACTTCTCCGATCTGCATACTCCATCAATTTATATGCGACTTTTAGTGCAAGTGCATGTTGCGGTAGATATGGAGGATTTTTACAATATGATTTCAGTATTCCAACCATGGGATGTTCGGGATCATTCTCAAATAGGTTTTTCATTATTTGTGAATTCATTGCTACTAATTTTTCAGATTCAGTTTTTTTATTCTTGCTTGCATTCTCAATGTCTCGATACAATCCTTGTATAATCTGATCTTCATCTTCAATTCGATTTAATTTCAGCCTTAATAATTGATAAATGTACGGGAATTGAAATTCATTTCTAATTTTATCGAAACATTTTATGTTTGCATAAAAAGTATCTTCATTTCGAATTAATACGCCATCATTTACGAGTGCAGCTTCTAAACTCATTTTTATTTTTTTTGAATCCTCATGCTCACTATTGAAATAGTATGCAAAGTTCCTCCACATATCATATAAAGCAATACGGTAGCGTTGATAGAGTGGTTCATTAGCTTTTGCAATTTGAGAAAATCTATCTTCGTTATCTTTAGTTCCATATTTCCCACTCATGCTTATGATGTGTTTTAGTTCCCTTAAAAGATAGCTTTGTGGAATTTTTACCTGATTAGCCTTTAATTCAGCCACAAATTTATTGTTTAAGCGTATTAGACTATCTTTTAGACTATCTTCATCTCTGCTCTTAGTCATCAACATGCCCTCGTTTGTATTGCATGTTTATTTATTAGCTATGCTTATAGATATTATAATGCATCTGGCCTTATTTAAGTCGGTTTTGATTGTTTTGCTGCCTTGCAAATACTGCTATAGCGGTAATATTTAGTAAGACGGTGTCAAGTATTCCCGAACGGGAATATATTATTGAAATTATCAATCAAATGAGATAATATTACCGAACGGGAATATTAATAGGAATCTCAACAATGAGTAGTAAATTCAAAAATTACAACTCAGCAGAAATCGGCAAAACGGTAAAAAATACTCGTAAAAAACTAGGCCTAACACAGCGAAATTTAGCGCTTACATCTGGAACAGGCTTGCGTTTTATCATTGAATTAGAAAAAGGCAAACCAACTTGTCAGTTAGAAAAGGTTTTAACTGTTCTAAGGACACTAGGCTTAAAACTAAAATTTGAAGGCGAAGAAGATGGAAAAAATTCTTGATGTCTATTTTCATGAAAAAATCATAGGACAATTGATACAAGATAATCATGGTGAGATGATTTGTAAGCGTTCACGCCACGCTGTCATGCCAGCATGCTTTTAGCTGGCATCCAGGGTTTTAGGTAACAGCTCACGTGGGGTTGACAGGCCAAAGCAACGGCGGATGCCTGTGAAGAATATCCCACGTGATCTGTTACGGTTTTAGACAATTTCCTGGATGCCACCTCGCACAAAGAGCGTGCGGCTGGCATGACAGAGTCCTTGCAAATGGCGTTACATATTAGAGCGTGAACGTTTACTAATTTATCCATTTAGGTAGTTTCGCACAGTTTTAGATAGATTTCAAGTAGCTGTTAACTAACCCTCTCCTCTTTCTTCCTCGGCAAATACAAATCCGTAATCGTTCCCTCAAACACTTCCGCTGCCATCGCCACTGTTTCAGATAAGGTGGGATGCGGATGAATGGTCAGGGCAATATCTTCTACATCGCAACCCATTTCAATCGCAAGCGCTACCTCACCCATTAACTCCCCTGCATTGGGGCCAACAATGCCAGCACCAATCACGCGATGCGTGGCCTCATCAACAATTAATTTTGTGATTCCCTCACTGCGACCAATACTCAGTGAACGACCACTTGCCGCCCAAGGAAATACACCCTTACCATACTTGATACCCTTGGCCTTGGCTTCATTTTCTGTCACGCCAACCCATGCCACTTCAGGATCCGTGTAAGCCACGCTAGCAATACATTTTGGATCAAAATAATGTTTCATGCCCGCAATCACTTCGGCAGCCACACGGCCTTCAGGTATAGCCTTATGTGCAAGCATGGGATTACCTGTGACATCGCCAATGGCATAAATGTGGGAAACATTCGTGCGCTGCTGCTTATCAACTGCAATAAAGCCGCGTTCATCCACTTTCACACCCGCCTTTGCTGCATCAATTTGATCGCCATTAGGACGTCTGCCCACAGCACATAAAATACGATCAAATTTTTCTGGTTTTGCTGGTGCGTTTTCACCTTCAAAGGTCACATACAAACCTTCTTTTTTCGCTTCAACTTTTGTCACTTTAGTTTTCAAATAAATATTTTTATAGCGTGACTTAATTCTTTTATATAAGGGCATGACAATATCATTATCAGCTCCAGGAATAATTTGATCCATCAATTCAACCACGGTGATTTCTGTTCCTAATTCAGAATAAACCGTCGCCATTTCTAAACCAATAATACCACCGCCAATGACCAGCATGCTGCCTGTAATGTCTTTCAATTCCAAAGCACCGGTAGAATCCATAACCCGTTCATCTTGAGGTAAGAAGGGCAAAGTCACAGGACGTGAACCCACAGCAATAATCGCTTGCTGAAATTGAATTTTTTCTTGCTTGCCTTCTTTCGTTGTCACCGTGATTTCATTAGCTGAAGTAAATTTGCCTTCGCCATAAATCACTTCTACCTTGCGCTGTTTGGCCAACATTTTTAAACCGCCTGTCAGCTTGCTCACCACGCCATTTTTCCAAGCCACTAATTTGCTTGTATCAATTTGAGGTTTTGCAAATTGCACACCATGAGTAGACATTTCCTTGGCTTCATCTATCACTTTTGCTGCATGCAATAAGGCCTTGGATGGAATACAACCTACATTCAAACATACACCGCCTAAGTTTTCTTCACGTTCTATCAGCGTTACTTTTTTGCCTAAATCGGCTGCACGAAATGCTGCGGTGTAACCACCAGGACCACTACCTAAAACGACTACTTCTGTTTGTATCGACATCGCTTTTTTTCCTATAATAATTACAATAATAAATTCCGAATATCCGCCAACATATTGCCAACATGCGTAATGAAACGCGCACCATCAGCACCATCAATGACTCTATGATCATAGGAAAGTGATAGGGGCAGCATTAAACGTGGAATAAATTCACCTTGCTGATACAGGGGTTGATAAGATGATTTAGACACACCCAAGATGGCAACTTCAGGATAATTAATAATGGGTGTAAATGCAGTGCCGCCAATACCACCCAAACTGGAAATTGAAAAACAACCGCCTTGCATATCAGCAGGCGCCAATTTTTTGTTGCGTGCTTTTTCACTAAGTTCAGCTAATTCCTTGGCTAATTCAGCTACCCCTTTTTTATCAACATCACGCACCACTGGCACCACTAAACCATCCGGCGTATCAACCGCTACACCAATATGAATATATTTTTTTATCACAAGATTTTCACCGGATGAATCCAGTGACGCATTAAAAGTCGGAAACATTTTTAATGAAGCAGCAACTGCCTTCATCACAAATACGAGGGGCGTTAATTTGATTTTTTGTTTTTCAAATTCTGCCTTTTGTGCCTGGCGGAAATTTTCTAATTCAGTAATATCTGCATCGCCAAATTGCGTGACATGGGGAATCATCATCCAATTACGCTGCAAATTTTTACCCGAAATTTTTTTGATGCGAGATAGTGCCTGTATTTCGATCGCGCCAAATTTAGAAAAATCAATCGCGGGTAAAGTTGGCAGAGAGCTAGTTTGCACTTGTGATAATTGATTCTTGACGAAGGCTTGCACGTCTTCTTTTAAAATACGCTGCTTGGGACCGCTGCCTGCAATCAAGCTAATATTCACGCCCAATTCGCGTGCAAAACGACGAACGCCAGGGCCTGCATGTATATCAGTAGTGGATTGCACATCGCCTATTAGCACTTGCGGCGTGCTTGTTTTTACGGGTTTTTCTACACCTTTTTCCGCCGGTTTTTCTTCTGCTTTTTTTACTGGTTTTTCTTCAGCCGATTTAGCCGCACCCTTACTCTCCAAGGTCATCAACAAAGAACCCGTGCTAAGCTTATCACCGACTTTCACTTTAATTTCTTTAACAACACCCGCTTCTGTTGCCGGCAAATCCATGGTTGCCTTATCTGATTCGAGTGTCGCGCCACCAAAATCAGGCGTGGTAATATTAATTAAAGCCAAGGTCATCTCCTTCTTAAACTGTCGTTGGATTGGGTTTATTCACATCAATCCCATATTTTTGTACTGCAGTTGCGATTTGTTCTGCAGATAATTTATTTTCTTTTGCCAAAGTATATAGCGCTGCTGCTGCAATGTGCTTGCGATCCACTTCAAAGAAATGACGTAAATTTTCTCTTGTATCACTGCGGCCAAAACCATCTGTGCCCAAGGTCACATAAGTGCGATTAAGATAGGGACGAATTAAATCTGCATAAGCGCGCACATAATCTGTTGCTGCAATAATAGGCCCTTCATGTTTTTCTAAACATTGTTCAACATAGGATGTTTGCTTATTAGGAGCAAAGGCTAATCGATTACTGCGCTCAATTGCCATGGCATCACGATGTAATTCACCAAAGCTAGTCACACTCCAGACATCAGCTGCTATCGCAAAATCTTCTTTTAACAAGGCTGCCGCTGCAATGACTTCATTTAAGATGGCGCCACTACCTAACAATTGCACTCGCTGTTTAGCTTTATCAGCCTGCTGTAATAAATACATGCCTTTGATAATACCCGCTTCTACGCCTTTGGGCATGGCTGGCTGCACATAGCGTTCATTCATCGCCATCACATAATAGAAAACATCTTTTTCTTCTGCATACATTTCATGTAAACCATGCTGAATAATCACTGCCATTTCATAGGCAAAAGTGGGATCATAGGCACGGCAAGTGGGCACAGTGGAAGCAGATAATAAACTAGTGCCATCTTGATGTTGTAAACCTTCACCTTCCAAAGTGGTGCGGCCTGCCGTTGCGCCAATTAAAAAACCACGCGAACGCATATCAGCGGCTGCCCAAATTAAATCGCCAACACGTTGAAATCCAAACATGGAATAGTAAGTAAAAAATGGAATCATGGGAAGGCGATTGCTGGCATAGGAAGTGGCAGCCGCAATCCAAGCACACATGCAACCTGCTTCAGTAATTCCCTCTTCTAATACTTGACCGTCTTTTGTTTCATGATAATAGAGGAATTGTTCCTTATCTTCAGGCGTATAAAGTTGACCGACAGGAGAATAAATACCGACTTGACGAAATAAGGCTTCCAAACCAAAGGTACGCACTTCATCAGAAAAAATGGGGACGATGCGTTGATGAATATTTTTATCTTTCAACAAGACATTTAAGATGCGCCCCAAGGCCATGGTGGTTGACATGGTTCTATCAGCGGAACCTTGCAGAATTGCATCAAAGGCAGCTAAATCGGGAACTGCTAATGCTTGCGATATGACTTGTCGTGCGGGTAAATAACCGCCTAATTTTTCACGCTGCTTTTGTAAATAATGTAATTCTGCGCTGTCTTTTTTAAATTGATAAAAATCGAAATTAATTAATTGCTGATCTGATAAGGGTAAATGAAAGCGATCGCGAAATGCGGTTAATTCTACTTCAGACATGTCTAATTGATTGTGTGCAACATTGCGGCCTTCGGTTGACGTTCTACCTAGACCATAACCTTTTACACCTAAAGTTAGGATTACACTTGGTTGATCTTGATGTTTAATGGCTGCTGAGTAAGCAGCATAGATTTTAATGGGATCATGCGAGCCGCGATTTAATTTTTCTAATTCTTCATCGGATAAATCAGAGATTAAAGCTTTTAACTCATCGCTATTAAAAATAAATTCACGTGTGTATGCACCACCACGCACATAAGCGGTTTGCAAATCACCATCGACACATTCTTGTAAACGTTTGACTAATAATCCTTGCGTATCTTTTGCAAAGATAGCATCCCAATGACTGTCCCATAAAACTTTAATGACATTCCAATTCGCGCCGCGAAAAATGCTTTCTAATTCCTGAATAATTTGACTGTTGCCGCGGACTAGACCATCGAGACGTTGTAAGTTGCAATTCACGACAAAAATTAAATTATCTAATTTTTCTCGTCCTGCTAAGGCAAGACCAGCGATGGATTCGGGTTCATCCATTTCACCATCACCACAAAAAACCCAAACTTTGCGATCGCCTAAGGGCAATAAACCACGATGATCCAGATATTTCAGGAAATGTGCTTGATAGATGCCTTGTAATAATCCCAAACCGAGTGACACCGTGGCAAATTGCCAAAATGAGGGCATGAGCCAGGGATGCGGATAAGAAGATAGGCCTTGGCCATGCACTTCTTGACGAAAGCGATCTAAATTTTCCTCAGTTAAACGGCCTTCTAAAAAGGCGCGTGCATAATTTCCTTCAGAAGAGTGTCCTTGGAAATAAACGAGATCGCCCGGCGCATCAGCGCTTGCACCATGAAAGAAATGATTCATGCCGACTTCATAAAGAGTAGCGATTGAAGCAAATGAAGATAAGTGACCACCCACACCGCCCACTTTATTTTTTGCTTTAATCACCATGGCAATGGCATTCCAGCGAATCACTGCTTCTATTGCTGCTTCAATGGCGAGATCACCTGGATAAGCAGGCTGTTGATCGGGTGAAATGCTATTCGCATAAGAAGTATGTAATGAGGTCAAACCTAAATCGACATCTCTCTTTTTTGCAGCATTTAATAATTGCTGCAAAATAAATCGCGCACGATCTTTTCCTTCATGTTTAATGAGGGAGGCAAGGGCATCTAGCCATTCTTTTGT
>Ga0207126_1002_pt1 | contig 89440 bp, 72 predicted proteins | sample Alteio_BWMinHeat_20_FD_153586 | JGI IMG/M metagenome (GOLD analysis project Ga0207126, IMG submission 153586) | Enriched cells from forest soil in Barre Woods Harvard Forest LTER site, Petersham, Massachusetts, United States -... | ecosystem: Environmental > Terrestrial > Soil > Temperate forest >...
CGCTGAGTTCTTGAATACGCTGTGATGCCTCCTCCAACGTAGTGAGAGATAAACGATCCAAGTGTATTCCTGTTGGCTCATCGAAATCGGCATGTACTATATTTACTATTTTTCTTACTTGTTCTTCTGGAATTGATGGATCAACAAGAAACGCAGTTATTTGATTTTCCAGCTCTAGATGTCTGCTCCTGTATTCAGACAGCTGAGGCTGTATTCGTTGGATCAATCCTGAAAGCTGCTGCTCAGGAAGACGCATAATATGAGCGCGCGCGTCCGATACGAGAATGCTTAGCCCATCTGCACTTAGTATTCTTAATACTTCAAACATCTCATTGACATCATCGCTTGGACGCACAAGCATGCGAAGAAGCTCTTTAGCACTCGAAACTTGCTCTGAAGTGCTTCCTGGTTGTGTTGCTTGATAAAGAGATCGAACTATACTATATGTCATCTTTTCTAGTATATTATCTAATTTTTCTTCTACAGTATTTGCAAAAGCCTGCACGCGATTGCGTAGTGCTTCGTAATCACTGCCAGATTGTTCAGTAATTGTTGCAAGGGCTGCATTAATGGCATTATATTCTGCTTGTAGACCATCAGGATTTGCATAAGACATCTCATTTGGAGGGAGAAATTGATTGTGAGATAGTGCAGTAAGAAAGGCTATGCTTGGTTGCTGCGCGTCCAGTCGCCGTCTCATCTGTTCTCCTCCTTCTCTTCGTGCAGCAACCTGGCTGACTTCTTGTGGGGATACTGTGGTTGTCCCCTCATGTAAGGATAGGAGTTCTACGGGTTGGAAGGTGACTTCTGGTGCTATTGATGGCGGCTGGACCGAAACAGGAGGTGTTGTAACAACTGCTGGCGTTATTGTTGATTGTATGTCTTCCATTCGTGAAAATAGCTGCTGCTCGCGCCTCTGCAACTCGGAAATTTGTGATTTGAGAGTAGTCATCTGAGGAAAGACAGACGTTATTTCATTGAGCACGCTTTGAAAATCTCGAAGTAGGTCATGAATAACATTAATATGTGGTAAGCATTCATCAAGAGTTGTTTGATCTGGTTGGGATGATAATAAAGAGTCTACACGATCAAGATCAGCGATGCAGTCTTGCACTCTGTTTCGAATGTCTACAGCGATCGCAGCGTGTTCTGCTCTTTGTTGATAGTTTGTAATTTGTGTCTCTATTTGTGTGATTTGATTGAGCTGTGTTTGTGCTGCGGCGTCCAAAGGCTGTCGATTGCTAAATTGGGCATGAATATTGGCGCAGGTAACTTGTAAAGCTGCTGTTCTGCTCTTAATGTCATTAACATACGCATCAGGTGGTGGTGTTTCCATAGTCCATATTCGTTCTATATCATCTCTAAGCGTGTTTTGCCCCTCTTGGAGAGTGGTAATAATAGCATTGCGCAAGACATTGCCAGTTGCTCGAATATCGGCTTGATCACTTTGCAGATCTCTTTGCAGAATAGCAGCGTTGGTTGTATATGTTGTACGGTTTTGTAGAGTTTCAGCTTGTGTTATCAACGTATCGAGCACCCCAATGGGTGCATTTGGTACAGTCTTCTGCTCCTTTAAGAAGAGTAATACTTCATTAATATAGCTTCCGTATTCTATCAATTGTCTGATATCCTCGTCTAAGAGAGGTTGTGATATGGATGCTATTTGTGTAAGTGTATCATCTACGGTTGCCATTCCTTCCCTTACACTGGTCAATGCTTGTTGCCATGAGATGGAAGGTTGTGACGGGAAGGGCTCGAGTGCTACTTGTGGTGGCTGTGGTTGCGCAGAGACTACAGGTGCAGATTCTGCGGTGACTTCTACTTCTGGCACTTCAGTTGTTAGAGCTGGTACTTCAGTTGTTAAAGCAGCAGGCGTAGTGGGCGATGCGCCCTGCAGGGTAATGGCCGTTTGCGTTATTTGCCCTTGTCTATTTTGTGTTTCTAGTCCTAGTGTTATTTGGGAATGTGGATCGCTTATGGCTTCCAGTATTTGGGCAATTGTTTGCGTTTGGTTGAGCTCTTCACTTGAATACAATGTTACCGATTCTTGGAGCGGCACGAGGGCATAAATAGATTGCGATGTGGTACGTGCTGTTGTCTGTTGCAGTTGTGGGAAGGAGATAGCTAAATTCAGGCCACTAGAAGGTCTTATAGATATTACTGCATTTGTTATAGTATTTAGCCGTATCTCTGTTTGTGAAATTGCGTGAGAGATACGTGAAAACAGTGAATTGAACTGTCTTGACAAAAGTTCATTTTGTTGGAATAGGTCATTAATCTCATTTCGTGACAATGTGACGCGGTGTGCAAGTCGAGTATCGTGTGCTGCAATCAATTGGGTTTGTTCTGGTGAGATTGATGGTGGCTGGAGCTCTGCTGCTAGAGGTGATGGACGTGAGGATCCTGAAACTGTGGGCAGAGATGCGGCAGGGGGCATGGCGGATACGGCCTGTTGCTGCGGCTGCGTTGCTGTCGTTGATGGAGTGATGGGGGTAGTAGAAGGTTGGTTAAGAACAGCCCACTCTTGTCTGAGCATTTCCAATTCTTGGTCAAGAGCTGTTTCGCTCGGTATTACTGGCTGATCCACAGTAGTGCGAAGGGGTTGTTCCTGAGATTGTTGCTGTAGTTGAGATGGTGGTGGTTGTAGCTGTTGGACCGAAATAGGGGGTGGTATTACTGGTGGTATTGATGCTGTGACTGCTACTGGTATTTGTACTGATTCGGTGGCTATTGTGGGTTCTGGCGTCACTATGCGCAAAGGACGTAATCTATTTTTAGTATTTTCATCGAGTAAGTTGTTAAATATAAAATTTTGTTCATTAGTATTGAGGCTGTTAAATATCAATATTAGCTTAGTGCCTAATTGGGAATAGCGTGCTATTTTTGAAAAAAGCACTGTTTTTTGTTCTAAATTCAAAGAATTAAAAAGTTCTATTATTGATTGATCTTCAGTTGAAAGAAAGATATCTGTGTACATACTATCATGCAACTGTGGAAATATTGCTTTTTGTTGTTCTAGATTTAAGGTGTTAAACAAGATAGGAACATTAATATTATCATTGTAAGAGTGGCCGCGAATACATTCTAAAAGCGCTATTTGTTGTAGTTGCGTTAAGTCTCTAAAAAGATTTGTATAACGTGTTTGGGGTGATTGCAGTAAGCAAGTTCGTTGATCGGCCGCTGACGAAGCAAGAAAAAGTTTTGTCGATATCGGGGAATTCCTGGCAACCGCATATTGAGCGAAGAAACTAAGTTCATTAGGTGTTTGTTTTAAGCAATTTATAAATTTATCTTGGTTTTCAGATGAAAGATTTTCCAGGCATCTTAAATGCTGAATGGGATCAAACCTTTCTTGTTCGGGTAAAGCCGAAAAAAGGGAATAAGCGAGTGATAAATTATTAGTTGTTATTGCCTCTGCAATTAGATTTTGCACCTGGTCTGTGGATATTGCTATGCAAGTATATAATATGCCTATTGATTCGCGACTATTGTTAAATAAATTACAGAGTCTGAATAATGGTTCTCCGCGTTCAGTCTCTGGGGCGTTTAAAAATGCTGATATATTATTAACAAGCTGAGCTTGCGAAGTTGGGTCAGAAAGACGATTGTATAATGTATTGAATGTCTCTACCCTAGTATTGGTGCCCAAACGCTCCCTTATTTGCTCGGGTGATATTGTTAGTAATTGCGGTTGGTGTGAAGGACGTAATCTATTTTTAGTATTTTCATCGATTAAGTTGTTAAAAATAAAATCTTGTTCGTTGTTATTTAGGCTATTAAATATCAATATTAGCTTAGTGCCTAATTGGGAATAGCGTGCTATTTTGGAAAAAAGTACTGTTTTTTGTTCTAAATTCAAAGACTTAAAAAGTTCTATTATTGGTTGATCTTCAATTGAAAGAAAGATATTTGTGTACATACTATCATGCAACAGCGGAAATATTGCTTTTTGTTGTGCTAGATTTAAGGTGTTAAACAAGATAGGAACAGTAATATTAGCACCGTAAGAGTGGCCGCGAATACATTCTAAAAGCGCTATTTGTTGTAGTTGCGTCAAGTCTCTAAAAAAATTTATATAATGTGGTCGGGGTGCTTCCTGTAAGCAAGTTCGTTGATCGGCCGCTGTCGAAGCACAAAAAAGTTTTGCCGATATCGGGGAATTCCTGGCAACCGCATATTGAGCCAAGAAACCAAGTTCACTAGGACTTTGTTTTAAGCAATTTATAAATTTATCTTGGTTTACAGGTGAAAGATTTTCCAGGCATCTTAAATGCTGAGCGGGATCAAACATTTCTTGTTCGGGTAAAGCCGAAAAAAGGGAGTAAGCAAACGATAAATTATTAGTTGTTATTGCCTCTGCAATTAGATTTTGCACCTGGTCTGTGGATATTGCTATGCAAGTATATAATTTTCTTATTAATTCATTTTTATTGATAAATGTGTTAAACAAATTACAGAGTCTGAATAATGGTTCTGCACGTTCAGTCTCTGGGGCGTTTAAAAATACTGATATATTGTCAACGAGCTGGGCTTTCGAAATTGGGTCAGAAAGACTGTTGTATAATGTATTGAATGCCTCTACTCTAGTATCGCTTCCCAAACGCGCCCTTACTTGCTGGGGTGATACTGTCGGTAATTGCGGTTGTTGTGGCTGTACCTGCAGCTGTGATGCTGATGGTGTCGGTTCCGGTTGGTTTAGTGACGACTGAGATGGTAATGCGTTTTGCCCTGAGCCTTGAGTAGATAATAGCGATGGTTGTTGGAGCTGTTGCTGCGGCTGTGTTGCTGTCGTTGATGGAGTGATGGGGGTAGTAGAAGGTTGGTTAAGAGCAGCCCATGCTTGTTCGCGCGTTGCCAATTCTTGGGCAAACGAAGTTGTTGCCCTCGTTATTACTGAGTGGTCCACAGTAGTGCGAAGGGGTTGTTCCTGAGATTGTGGCTGCTGTTGCAGTTGGGGCTGTGGTGCTAAAACGATCACATTCCCTATTGTATGTGAGGGCTGCCCTGTCGGTGCAGAAGGTGGTGTAGATGGTAAAACTCGTGTTATAACGTCCCTCAACGTCTGTAAGCCCTCTACCTGATCTGTATCTGTAATGCTGGCATTTAATTGCCCTAGTATTTTTGCAAGATTTTGTTGAGCTGGCGTTGAAGAACCACTACGAATGGGGGTAACCAAAGTGGCAATTGTCGGTATAGCATTACGATAGTCATCAGCCCTGTGTTGAGCACCATATATTCTCCCAAATGTTTTGCACCAGAGCCAATCCAACCCCCGGATTATCCAATTGTGTTTTCTGCTGACGATAATATTAGTAATTCTGCCATTTGTATCAGTTTCTACGCTCACAAGAATTTTTGATGCAATGGCTTTAATTTGTTTATCATTTAAACTATCGAGGCTAGTGTTAGGACCAACAATAGCTGGCACGATTTCATTAAAGCTAGTGGTTAATGAGGATAAATCTAAAGACATAGGTAATCTTCTCCATCTTTATTTTCATCGTAGCATAGCATGTTATTAAATTCAAAATTTTTTATTGTATTTTGTTGTTCTTCAGGCAACAATATCAGGGGGCATTCTGTACGTAGGGATGAGGGAGCCTGGCTCCCTTATACCAGGGCCCTCTGGTTTTTTTCGAGTCCGAGTCCCCATGATGCCAACCACAAATGGGTGTCGCTGCTACCGCAGCTCTATTTTTTTACCCGTTTCCCCAACCCCACGTTCCGCTCGGCCCGCGCGCTAGCGCCGCGGCCTTCGCTGCACGCGGGGCTAATGAATTCCACCGCTACCGCGGTGGGGTCCATATCAACTAGCGCGAGTTTATTATGAAATTCGTAAAAATGACCCACAGATATTTATAGAGCCGTTTTTTGTGTATACGCTAACTCTATAAGGCCCAGTTGACAGTGAAGATTGAAAAAACTTCACAATAAACTCACGATAGGCGGCCACACGTTTAGTCCTATTGTCGTCATATGCTATGTACATTTTCCTTCTGGAAAATGTACATAGCATATGACGGCACCACTTCCATCTTGAGCATAAAGCTACAAATCCATAGAATCGAGGTAGGAGGGACTTGACAAATTGCCGATTTGGGCCAAAATTCGTTCCCAGGGCGATGCCCTGGGGGTTAGCAATTTCAGCCTTTCGGGCTGATACTCAAATCATCTAATTTTGCAAGTACCTCAGAGAAATAAACAAAAGGAGGAACCATTATGACACGAAAGGAAAAAATGCTTGAGCTCAATCAAGGGTATAATATTATGGTCACAGGGCGCCATGTGCAGATCACAGAGCCTATGAAAGACTATGCCATTGAAAAAATTTCAAAACTCGAGCGCATTGGGACGCGCATTATTGATGTGACTGTGGTGATGGATATCCAGAAGCTACAACATAAAGTAGATATCACCATGAAATATGGCCGCCACACCATTATCAAAAGCTCTGCAGCTACTACCGATATGTATATCTCTGTCGATCAAGCTGTAGATAAGTTGAAGACGCAGCTTAAAAAATATCTGGGCGCCCTCCATGATCACCACGCAAAAGGCCACGCAGTGACAGAGATGGCAGAGACCGTCTACGAGGCTCCTTGGGGCGAAGAAGTTGAGGTTGATGAAGTAGATCTCGATGAGGTCAATACTGAGATCGAAGCTGAGTCGGCACGGCGGGTCGCAAAAGCGCTGCAGCTGCCACGTATCGTTCGAAAAGAAACGCAGCCGCTCAAAATTTTGACCGTCGAAGAGGCTATCATGAAAATGGACCTCTCACAAGCCCCTGTCATCTTATTCAAAGGCGAAGAAGATCAAAAGCTCAAAGTGCTCTACAGACGCGCTGACGGCAATCTCGGAGTTATCGAGCCAGAATAATTCTTACATCATGTGCAATTTTCCTTACGGAAAATTGCACATGATGAAAAAATCCACACATGCCATTCATTAGATGTATTATTCGCCAATGTGACGTGAAAGAGACCCCAGAAGAGGTTTGCAGACAGATGATGCTTCGGAAAATGGTGGAAGAGTGGGGCTATCTTCCGTCACTTATAGCAGTTGAAAAACAAATTCCAGAAAAGCGGCGCCGCGTTGATATTTTTGCCTATGCTGCTGTAGAAGGAAGCCTTAAGCCACTTATAGTCATCGAGTGTAAGCAGAAAAAAATCACACGGCAAGCAATCAGGCAGGCTTTAGGGTATAATATGGCACTTGGGGCCCCTTTTGTGGCTCTCGTTGATGCACAAGGCAATTGGCACTGTTTCCACAAGCAACAAAATGGATATGTGTCATATACAGGCGAGCCGACATATCACGCCCTGTGCAAATTTTCCTGACGGAACTTTGCTTCCCCACGCTGTCATCAGGCTAAGGTCATGATTCTCACAGGCTTTGGTACATTTTTTTAACAGGGAGAGCTTCAGGAGAGAGCTTGTCAGAGGCGTGTGGGGTGCTAAAGGCATTGATAATAAAGGTCTGGGCAGAGAGATTAGAGAGAAAGCTAAGGGATTATTATGGGTTTATAAGAAGCACTAAAAATGCATCGAACATCCCAAACCGTTGCTGGTCTCTGCAGCTCTCTCTCTAAAAAAAGCAACCCAGGTCATAACCACCAACACCCCAAACACCCCTAACGCCTCTGACAAGCTCTCTCTGCAGCTATTCTCCTGTGGCTCTCCCTGTAAAAAAAAGCAACCAGGGCTTGTATTAGCTATAACGTTGCTATGCTAACATCCTTAGCCTGAGCCTGATGCGTATGCCGCTACCACAGCGCGAAACTGTTATAATCCTGTTTCTTGATTAACATGATGTGCCATTCTCCAAAGGAGAATGGCACATCATGTTAATCAATGATCAAGAAGGGCTGCTCCCCTTCCATTTCAATAGGGTAGCTTTGCACGCCTTCATTCCACAAATTTTGATTCTGCCCCGTGGTGATATCGAACTGCCAGCCATGCCACGGGCATGTGACAGTAGTGTCATCAAGGCTGCCTTCCCCAAGAGGGCCGCCTTCATGGGGGCAGATGTTGTCAATAGCATAAAGCGTGCCTTTGTAGGTAAACACTGCCACCTCACGCCCATCTTCTAAAAGAAGCCACGTGCCTTTTCCTTCATCTGGAATTTTATTTTTTGGTATTGGAATTCTCATGTATAATTCTCATGGATTATAATAAATTATTTGTGTTAGGATGCGGTTTCAGGGGTCGTTAAGAAATACCTCGTACATTAACGACCCCTTGTGGAGTATTTTTGTGTATGGACCCTGAGTATAAAAATAATGATACTGCTGGATCGACTCCAGTGACACCCGTGCTACAGAACATTGTACGACAACTTGAAGATCTTGTACACATTCTCGTCACATGCGAGAAAAAAGAGCTTGCAGAAGGAGTGTCGTTTGAAATGGTGAACAAGCAGCTAGCACAAATACGCCAAGATCTCGATCGCTTACATGAAATGTATCTTGAAACGCTCAGGCTTTTATCGCTGAAAGAAAGCGATATTCAGGAGCAACTAAAAACCCTACCCGAGCACAAAGAAGAAAGACGGTTATTTGAAACCCTGGAGCGGCTTAAAAAAACGGCAGAAGAAGGGCGTGAGAGAGCTTTTCGTGCTATGCAGGGCAATACTGCAGCTACAAAACAAGCAAAAGAATTTTTTCTTGATGAAAAGCGAAAAAAAAGGTACAGAAAGGGAAAATTTAAATCGGTTGGTGGTAAAGAAGGATGGATACCGACGTAATTCAGGTTGCAAAAAAGTGAATTATGGTGTAAAATAATAATTTATCAAGGTGTGTATCATGCAAATACTACATGCGCTGCTTGGTTTTTTACAACCAGCGCCTTATAAAGATGAGATTGAAGACAAAAATGTTGTGAAGAAAGAGTATACCTATTGGCGGTATAGAGTCTTTTTTTCGATGTTTTTCGGGTATGCGCTGTATTACTTTACCCGCAAAGGGCTTTCGATCATCATGCCGACCCTTATTGCGGACTTGCAGTTCGATAAAAGTGACCTTGGGCTTGTGAGCTCTGTGTGGGCCATTTCCTATGGAGTAAGTAAGTTTGTATCTGGCGTGCTGGGTGATAAATCCAATGCGCGCTCCTTTATGGCCTTTGGGCTGGCAATCACTGGGCTTTGTAATATCTTATTTGGCCTATCATCATCACTTTCTTTCTTTATGCTGTGTTGGGCGTTGAATGGTTGGTTCCAAGGCTTTGGCTGGCCATCGTGTGCAAGGCTGCTGACCCATTGGTATTCTCAGTCGGAGCGCGGCAAATGGTGGGGATTTTGGAACGCTTCTCATAACATTGGAGGGGCAATTATTCCCTTGGCAACTGCCTACTTTGCCTATCATTATGGCTGGCGCACAGCGATGATTCTTCCTGGCGTGATCAGCATGGCCATGTCAGTTGTACTACTCAAGTGCCTCTGCGATACACCGCAATCACTGGGACTGCCGCCTATTGAAAAGCACCGAAATGATTACCCCTCAGGACAGGCGAAAAATGAAAAAGAGCATGAACTCACTGTAAAGGAAATTCTTTTTAGCTATGTACTCAATAATCCCTACATATGGCTCTTGGCAGTTGGCTACTTCTTTGTCTACATCGTGCGCCATGCAGTTGGAGAGTGGTCACTTCTCTATCTAGTAGAGGCGAAAAATTATACGACCATAGAAGCGAGTAGAGTGGTGTTTTGGTTTGATATTGGCGGTATGTTTGGGGGCCTCGCTGCTGGCTGGATGTCAGATAGCTTGTTCTCAAGTAAGCGCGCCCCTTCGATGATTTTCTTCGCCATCGCTACAGCTGCTGTCTTACTCGGCATGTGGTTTTGCCCGGTTGAAGTATATATACTGGATGCGATTCTTTTGTTTGCTGCGGGCTTTTTTATATTTGGCCCACAAATGCTCATTGGTATGATGGCTGCTGAGATAGCGCACAAAAAAGCAGCAGCAACAGCAAGTGGCTTTACCGGCTGTGCTGCCTATCTAGGAGCTGCTGTCGCAGGCTTTCCTCTTGGCTACCTTCTGCAGAACTTCGGCTGGACTGCATTTTTCTTGGCACTCAGTGTGTGCGGCTCTATAGCGGCGCTCCTGCTCATGCCCCTCTGGAATATCAAATCGAGAGAAGACTGTCTTGCAAAAGAAGAGCCCGCGTCAATTTCAGAGACTATAGAACAAGAAGTAGACGCGCGTCCTGCGAGCTAAGATGCACACTTTTGAAAGAAATTTAGGCTACTTTCAGAAGCTGAATCCGCGTGCAGCGGCGCTTCTTTCGTGTGCAAACACAGAACATCTGCAATTTTGCCACACACAAAAAGGTGAGCTGAATCTCGTCGATACTCGAATACATCGCACATACCACGACCCAAAAGGGGCTTTGGATGAGGCTATAAAGACTGCCCAAGCTTTTAAGCTTCCCCACCACTATCTGTGCATATATGGCGTGGGGCTGGGGTTTCTCTATCAAGCGCTCTCACAGTGGCTGCATGAAGATGAGAGACGTCTTCTTATTATCTTGGAAGATGATTTAGCCGTTATTTCGCGATTTTTGGAAACCAAAGCAGCGAGTGAGCTACTACTAGACAAGCAGGTATTTCTATACTATTTTGAACATGGCGAGCATTCTGAGTATATTGCGCAGAGTATTGCGTGGATCACATTTTCAGAGCCTTTAGTTTTCTATGCATCTCCTGTCTATCGTGAAAGGCAGGCATTTGAGGAGATAGAAAAAGTACTGCTGAATGAGCAAGCAATCGTATATATGATTCTGGGGGAATATGAGATGCTTGGCTGCCCCTTTTTTTGTAATTTTTGGCAAAACCTGCGCCATTTACCGCATTCCTATAATGCTGCAGACCTTTTTAGAGCCTTTAAAGGCATTCCTGCGTATGTTATGGGAGCGGGGCCATCACTCACAAAGCAGCTCCCTCTTCTTCGCACTCTCTCAGATCGCGCCCTTCTTATTGCTGGTGGTTCTGCTATGAATATTGCCTGTGAGGCAGGTTTGCAGCCTCATTTTGGTGGCGGGGTTGATCCTAACCCAACACAGTATTTAAGACTGCGGCAGAGTTTAGCAGTGGAGATGCCGTTTTTTTATAAGCTCAGAGTGTGCTCACGCGTTCCAGATATGGTTATGGGAACAAAATTCTACCTTAAAGGTGATGATGCGTATGGGCCTGGGACATGGTTTGATAAAACGCTCCGTATTCGGGGCAAAGAATTTGAAGGCGGCTACAGCATAGCCAACACAAGTATTGCCCTCGCCCATGCTCTTGGATGCAATCCTATTATCTTGGTTGGCTTTGATCTTGCCCTGACTGAAGATCGTCACTATGCTAAAGGGGTAGAGCATGATGAAGAGGAGCCTACCATAGTTGCGTGGAAAGATTATCAAGGCAAGCCCACAAAGACACTGTGGAAGTGGGTGATGGAAGCTGAATGGATTTCAGACTTTTGTGAAAAGCACCCCTCAGTGCAGTGTATCAATGCCACAGAAGGTGGGCTCTGGATTCCCAATGTCACCCATATGCCACTCCAGGATGCTGCCAAAAAGTGGTGCAAAAAGGAATATGACATGCAAGGGCTTGTGCATATGGCTATACAAAACGCATCCCCACTCAAATGTACACATAAGGCAATTCAGCGTCATATGGGGCGCATTGTAGATAGCCTAAAAAAAGCGCAGGAGCTACTAGAACACGTTCTACAAGATAGCAGCAAAGTAAAACTACACGATCCTTTTGATAATCCTGATATTGCGGCTCTCTTTTATCAGCTTCAAGGAGAGCCTGCGTTTTTGGCAGTGCTTCAAGAGTTTTACAAAAAAGAGATGAAAAGGATACAAGTGAGATGTGAGTGGTTGCAGCATCCTGGAGTTACAGATTTTGAGAGGAACAAAGCCATTTACAACATGCGCTGCGAGTGTTTTGAGTGTTTATTGCAAGTGACAAAAATGAATATCTCCATTATTGCAGAAATTCTTATGTCATGTACGAGTTTTCCTGCGGAAAACTCGCACATGACAAAAAATAGCAGCTCAGGCGATGTGGTAGCGAAACGTGGGGTTGTGTGTCAATATTTCGATGATGGGAAGCTTGCGAGCCAAACAGAATATGCGGAGGGGCGCCGTGAGGGAGAAGCGTTTTTTTATTCACGAGAGGGAATATGCGTGCGTAAGGCGACATATACACATGGGGTGTTAGATGGCAAGCAGTACTATTACTATCCAGACGGCGTTCTCAGGGCTGTTGTGGACTATAAAAATGGAGAGCTCGATGGCGAGTACCGTCATTACTATCCTAATGGGAAGATAATGCGCCAAATTTCGTGTCAGGCTGGCAAGCGTCATGGGCTTGATACGCTATGGGAGCAAGATGGACAAAAGCAAGGTAAAGAGCGGTTTATATTCCGTTATGAGCATGGTGTCTTAACAGAGGAGCTGCTTGCTGACCGCATTGCAGATGAGTATGATGTTCTTAATATTCTATGATGACACCTGTGGTATGTGTCAAAAAAGCTGTATTTTTTTTCTCAAGCGCGATCAAAAAAGGCGTTTTTTCTTTGCACCACTTGGGGGCACAACTGCAAAGCATGAGCTGAAAGAGTGGCTTACAACACATTCTGGGGTAGATAGCATTGTATTTGTAGAAAAGCAGGCTGTAACTCAATCTGTTTATTATTACAGCCGTGCTATCTTTCGAATGCTATGGCAACTAGGAGGTCTCTGGAGTGTTGTAGGGCTTCTTTCGTTTCTTCCTTCATGGCTTTTGTACCCTGCAGATGTGGTGTATCGCTTTATTGCACGCCATCGACGCAGCGTGTGTCTTTTGCCAAAAGAGACTGCGTTTCAGCAAGAGCATAAGGAGCAGTTTTTGCCATAGAGTTTCCAGGGCGTTGCCCTTGGCTGTTGCAATTCCAGCCTTTCAGGCTGGCGTCACAATCATCGAATTATGCAAGCGGCTCATAGTGTAAGCACTTAGCGCAGCAATTAGGGCGATGTATACACCTGCAACGGGGAGATAGCCTGTTTGTTGGTAGAGCCATAAGGTAAGTGCAGATACAGGCGCTCCAATACACTGTGAGCTCACTGCAGCTCCTAAGGCAAGCACCATATAGCGGTGCTCAGGGGCTATTTGTTCTATTGCCCACGCTTGATAGGGAGCCGCATAGGCGCATCCAAGGGCCATAATAGCCGTGCGAATGAGAAGTGCAGTGGTAAAAGTACTCCCTTCTAGCAGCTGCAATAAGGGACATATTGCGAGAGCAAGTACAAGAGCGGCCCCCTTCATAAGCCGCTCCTTGCCTATCTTTGCCGCTATATAGCCAAAACCAGGGAGCAGTAGCATATCTCCTATCAAGAGGAGGGTATTAGCCTGCATAACCTCGGCTTTTTTGATTGATGTCACTAAGGGAATCAGACCATTCATGAGCACAAATACCGTATCATAGGTCACGTAGGACATACCAGCAACCAGAATAATGGTCATGAAAGAGCGGCGGTTTTGCCATACAACACGAGGTATTTCTTTGTATTTAACCACTATATTGTTAGTATTTATATCAATGTGGCGAAATCTGAGGATGATAGCTGGGATAGAGGTAAGGGAGCCGGCCCAAAAAAAGAGGTGCCAGGTATGTTCTACGGATGTCCAAGCGCTTACTATAGTGATACTTGCTGAGGCAGTTAAGTACCCAATAATCCAGGATGTGTTATACCAACCACTGGCAATGCAGTGATTCTTTTTTGGGGTTTGCTCGAGGATATAGAGCCCGGCTCCCACTTCTTCGGCAGCGGCAAAAAAGTTTTGTGTCATTTTTATGATGGCCAAGAGGAGCGGGGCAAGTATCCCTATACTCTGATAGGAGGGAATGCAGCCCAGAGCAAAAGTAGCACACGCAGTGCCAAGTAGCGAATAAAAGAGAGCGTATGAGCGCCCTCGTGTGTCGCCAAGCCGGCCAAAAAAAATCGACCCCAAGGGCCGTGTAAGCAGGCCAAGCGGGAGTATGGCATAGGTTAAAATGAGGGATGTTACAGGATCCCCTGCAAAAAAATGCGGGGCAATAAATGGGGCCAGCAATCCAAAGAGCGCCTTATCGTAATGCTCTAAGATATTGCCAATAAAAACAGAAAAACGCATATAGCACACTCCTTCCGCTAGTATAATCTAGATCAAGTTGGGAATCTTAGGAACATAGATACCTTATGCTATGCATAAGGTATCTATGTTCGTAAGAAACCAGGTAAGGGTTGGTTTATAAAAACCTCTCAGCCCAAAAGGGCACCCCTGGCGCAAAACATGTCCTCAGTATAACAACTTTTGTGGAAAGCAGCAAGCAGCGTTTAGGAAAATGGCACACAGACGTAATTCCCTCTTGCAAAAAACTCTCGATATGTGAGATATTGGTAGTAATTTTAATTAAACGTCGTGTGCTATTTTCCGCCAGGAAAATAGCATATGACGTCTGAAATTTAAGGAGACACAATGGTTCGTTATACTGGCCCTAAGAATCGTGTATCAAGACGATTTGGGATAAATATTTTTGGCAGAACGCGCAATCCTTTGGTACACAAGCCACATCCAGCAGGGGTGCATGGAGCGAAAAAGAAAAAGAAGTCTGACTTCGGTATGCAGCTTGATGAAAAGCAAAAGCTGAAAGCTGCATTCGGTATGCTGACTGAAAAGCAGCTCGTCAACTACTACCAAAAGGCGGCGCGCTTTCATAAGAACACAGCTGAGATTTTCATGCAAATGCTCGATCTTCGGCTTGATAATGTGGTATATAGGCTTAAGTTTGCCCATACGCAGTTTCAGGCGCAGCAGCTCGTAGCGCATGGACATGTGCTTGTGGATGGTCAACGTGTAGATAGACGCTCATTCCAAGTACGTCCCGGCATGGTGGTTTCTATAAAGCCAGCATCTCAGAAGCAAAAAACAATTGTGGATGCTGTACAAGGGACAAGCCGCTCAGTGCCTTCCTATTTCGAAGTCGATGCTACCAATTTTTCTGGTAAACTTCTTTCTCTCCCACCTATGGCCGAGATCTCGCTTCCGCTTGAAGTGAATGTGCCTATGGTGTGCGATTTCATTTCGCATAGAGGGTAATATATTTCTACCCAGGGCGTTGCCCTGGGGGTTAGCATGTTGCCCTTCAGGCAACAATGTTAGGATCATCACCTGACCCAGGGCGTTGCCCTGGGGGTTAGCATGTTGCCCTTCAGGCAACAATGTTAGGATCATCACCTGACCCAGGGCGTTGCCCTGGGCTGTTGCAATTGTTGCCATTCAGGCAGCAATTTATTCTTTTATTCTTTTCAATTGATTTAAATATTTATTTCATGATAAAATCGTTTTTGTAATAAAAAATAAATGAGGTATTTATGAATAATATAGATAGTTTATCAGTAAAACGTGCAGCATATGTTGTTGCTGGCCGCCACACTCGGTGGTGTAGGGGGATACTTGCTTGGGCGCGGGGTTCAAGTTATTGTCGAACCCATGATCAGAATGGATCTTGCATATGAGCGTGCCAAGATGCATGCCAAGATAGATGTAGAAAGAATAAATCCGAATCGTATAATGATGACTCAGGTGATTGGTAACGTAGTGAATACATGGCACTCTTTTGATGATAGAATGACTGAAAGAATGTTTGAGTTCGGGGCCAGGGTTTTGGGGGCCGTACCTTCGCTTCTTCCAGGGGCTGGCACAGCAATCGGAGTCGTGGCTGGTGGATATGCTGGTAACTGTTTATTCGAGGAGCACTATGCTAGAGAATTGCAGGAAAGACAAGATCGCATTTGGGAAAGGCAAGAGCTCATTAGAGAAGAAACAGCAAGAAATAATTTCCTCCAAAGTGGTGAACAAAATGCAGTACAAGCACTCAATTCTTTAACACCCGAGCAGCAGCGAGCAAGACGTGCTGTATACGAGGGTTAAGGCCCAAGTTAAGGCCCAAGGCCTTGCACATGGCGTCAATTATACCAGCCCACCTAAAAGGCGGGCATGGTATAATTACTTCCATATATGCCAGATAAAGATCACTTTCAGGGGAAAGATCCCCTAAAACATATCGTCGAAGTACAAGCGCGTGGGGTGCTCGCCTCCTCTGAAATTCATGGGGCCGAAACTCCTGGCTCACTCTTTGCAGCCTTTGATGCTGCCAAAGATATGGCCCTTGCTCTCTCACTATTTCATATCACTGTTGGTGGCTCTATAACTGCAGCGCTGGCCTTTTCATTTGGGTTTCTCGTATGGAAATTTGGACGCGCGAGTTATCTTGCTTGGGCAAGGCTGGAAAGGCTGCACAGAATTGTTATTGAAGAGCAGAGCGAGATTCAGACTAATCGCTCACAAGAGCGCGAGGAGCTACGCGCCCTCTATGCAGCTAAAGGCTTTCAAGGCAAGCTCTTGGATGATGTAGTCGATGTGCTTATGGCAGACTCTGAGCGCCTCCTGCGAGTCATGCTTCAAGAAGAGATGGGATTTCGTCTCGAAGAAAATGAACACCCGCTACAGCAGGGTTTGGGGGCAGCTTGCGGGGCTGTGTTTTCTACTATAATCATTTTGTGTCTCAGCTATTTTTGTGGGCAGATGTGTGGGTTTCTTGGCGCCATCCTCGCAGTTGCATCTGCTTCGGGCATAAATGCATTCTATGAGAAAAATCGCATCATTTCCGCTGTTATTTGGAATATAGCGCTTTTAGCCTTTTCCTCTTTGTGTGCACACTACCTTATGCAGGTATTGACTGCAGTATGAAGATTATCCCCCCTCTTGGCGCACGAAGAAAGAATCCTTTTATTTTTCGTACTTTTTTTGAAATGGGCTTTGAGGAGAGTGCCTCGCCCTTTTTAAATACTATCGCTCGCTCTATTAGCCGAAACCTCCCTCTCAAGGCATCGTGTCTTGCTGCGATATTTCTTTTTATCTCCTATCTGTGCACATATGGCAGCGGAGGCGCTGGATTTGTCTCACACACACTGCTCGGCTCGGTCTATCTCATTGCTGGTGTGCCGCTTCTTATTGATTCTGTAGAAGATGTTGTGCTTCGAAGAGATATCAATATTGATCTCTTGATGACCCTGGCAGCCTTTTCCTCTTTTTTACTGGGCGCAGGCTATGAAGGTGGCCTTTTATTGGTGCTTTTTGCCTTTTCAGGTGCGCTAGAAGACGTTGTAACGCTAAAAGCAAAGAAGGCACTGAGCTCACTTGCACATCTGACACCCACGCGGGCATATATATGTGACGATAGTGGCAACCTTATCGAGCGTGCTGTAGAGGATGTTACAGCGGGACAAGAGGTATTTGTGCGCGCAGGGGAGATGGTCCCTCTCGATGGTATTGTTATTGAAGGTGCCTCCTCTATAAATATAGGACATATCACGGGCGAAAGCCGGCCTATTCGTAAAATTGTCGGGGATGAAGTGCCTGCTGGGGCGTATGTCAATGAAGGCTCGCTCAAAATTCGAGTGACATGTAGCGCAGCGGATTCTACTATTGCAAAGATTATTGAGCTTATTACAAAGGCACAAAGCTCAAGACCCACCCTTGAGCGATGGTTTGATCGCTTTGGAAGATACTATGCCTCTCTCATTATCCTCTTTTCTATACTCTCTGCTCTTTTCTTTGCCCATGTTTTAGATCTTCCCTATTTTGGCAAAGAAGGGGCTTTGTATCGCTCCCTTGCATTTTTGATAACAGCCTCCCCCTGTGCGCTTATTCTTGCGGTTCCCATCGCGTATCTGAGCGCCCTTGGTGCTTGTGCAAAGAACGGGGTGATTTTAAAGGGAGGCATCGTTTTTGATCAGCTCAATCAATGCAACATGGTGGCATTCGATAAAACAGGAACACTTACGCGTGGCGAGCTTTCTTTTGTCTCTCTCGATCCCATTCAGGCTGCAGGCTATTCTGAAACAGATGTCTTGTGTGCTGCGCTCTCCTTGGAGAGGCATGCTGTTCATCCTATTGCCAAGGCAGTTGGGCACCTAGGGCAGATGCGTAGCCTCTCACCACTGCCTACACGCGATGTACGGGTCATTGCAGGCGTTGGCATTGAGGGGCAAGTGACTATTGCAGGCAGGGCTGTGCAAGCGTTTATTGGGGATGCATCCCAAAAACTGCAAAACGTGTCAGAAGAAATAGGAAACAAGTGGCGTGCACTTCTGCGGCAAAAGGAAGAGGCGGGCTTCACTGTGGCACTTCTTACTCTTGGCGATGCCCTCTTTTTGTTTTCCTTTGAGGATGAACCGCGAGAGGGCACGAGTGAGCTCATCCAGAGATTACGATCGAATGGTAGAGAATCAATAATGCTTACGGGTGATAATAAATCAAGCGCTGCGCGTATAGCTGCGCTTGTAGGGATTACTACCTACTATGCCGAGCTCAAACCCGAAGATAAGCTACAAAAGATTGAGGAGCTCTCTCACTGCTCTGGTCTTGCTATGGTGGGTGATGGGATCAATGATGCACCGGCACTGGCGCGCAGTACGGTAGGTATTGCTATGGGCAATATTGGCAGTAAAACGACGCAGTCGGTTGCTGACTGCATTTTGCTCCATGATACCATCGACGTGCTTGACTGGCTGTTTCAAAAAGCGGCCGCGACCAAAAAAGTGGTCATACAAAACCTGAGCCTTGCGCTCAGTGCTATAGTCTTTGCTAGTGGCTTTGCCCTCTACGGCCTTGTACCCCTTTGGCTTGCTGTTATCTTACATGAAGGGGGAACTGTGCTCGTAGGGTTAAATGCGGTGAGACTGCTGCGAAGATAATTTTTATGCATTGTTAAGTGAATCGAGCACATCAGGAGAGATGCCTGTGAAATGAGACAGACAATTTTGCATAGCTTGCTGTACAACGGCGTGAATAATGGGTCTCACAATTGGGTTGGATGTAACGGTATGAACTGTGCTGACAGCGGTTTGTAAAAGAGTAGGCTGACCCGTGTAGCCAATGCGTAGTGTCTCTCCCCCTCCTGTCCCCAGTGTAATGGGTGTTCCTTGAGGTGCCGCTGTTATTGGTTGCAAGGCGCTGTCCATGGTCCTGCTTGCCTGATTGATCCATTTATTGATTTTGCTCAGGCTTGGACGCGGGATAGCGCGCTGCAATATGCTTCTTGCAATACTTTGATCGCAACTTCTTAATCCTATGAATAAGTCCTGTATTATCTTTTTTATTTTCGCTGCTTTTTCAGGATCAGAAGATGTTGCGATTCGCCGCACTTCCCGAACACACCAATTTTCTAACGCATCTCTACTTATATCAACCGTGTAGTTTGTGCTAAAAATACCCATAAATTATTAGTAAATATAAAATATAATTATTGATTTACTCTCGGGGTAGGCGCGCCGCAATACTTCTTACTAACGTAGTAATCCGGTCAGACAAGGCATCTACAATCGCTGCATTAACAGTATCGCCTGATCTTGCTGCACTCCGTTTGGAGTTAATAATGTCAGCTGCGATCTTTCTTAGTGAATTATGTTCGTCATCTGTTAGTGTTGGATCGCTGCCGAGAATACTTGCATATAGACGTACGACATGTCTCTCAACAGCCTCGTTGTCCCCTGGTTGGCTTGCACGCTGGGTAAGATAGGGCTTTACATACGCGTTAGTGGTCCCCAAAATATCAGGAATACTCATATTAACCTCATATATTTTTATATTTTTTAATAAAATTCATATATATCTATAATTATTGTTATAGCTTATCTTTATATTAAAAATTTATTATTTATTTTTCAATAGTTATTTTTTTGTTATTTTCTATGATGGCGGCGCAAAATCCATTTGAATACGGAATTATTGATTGTTCCCCTGGTCTTCAATGTCGCTTCGCGGCATGAAGACCGGGGTATTGAATACGGAATTATTGATTGTTCCCCCAGTCTTCAATGCCGCTTCGCGGCATGAAGACTGGGGTAGTTAATCGGAATTTATTGATTGTTCCCCAGGTTTCAGATGTCGCTTACGCGAACACTGAAACCTGGGTAGTCGGGCACGGGCTCGGGCACGGGCACGGGCACGGAAATTCGGAATAATTAATAAACCCGTTGGCCGAGCGGACGCTCACGCGCCGCTCGGCCCGGAATCAGAATAATTGATTGTTCCCTCGTTCTTCATGCCGCTCTGCGGTATGAAGAACGAGGGCATAGGTTTCGCTGCTACCGCAGCTCTATTGTATTTCATGCACCTGTAACCCCACGTTACCGCCGACCGTAGCGCGAGGCGCTACGGCCGCGCTCCACGCGGGGCTAATGAATTCCACCGCTGCCGCGGTGGGGTCCATATCAGCTAGAAGTATGATATGTTATGCGTTTACCCTATCAACTACCCCGCCCTTCATGCCGTGTAACGGCATAAAGGGCGGGGAATAATCAACTATTCCGATTCCGGGCCGAGCGGCGCGAAGCGTCCGCGAAGGCAACCGGAATAATCAACTATTCCGATTCCGGGCCGAGTGGCGCGTTAGCGTCCGCTCGGCCAACGGATTCATCAACTATTCCGAATTTCCGTGCCCGAGCCCGTGCCCGTGCCCGTGCCCGAATCACCCCAGTCGAAGCGCTCGCGAAGCGGCTGCGAGACTGGGGGAACAATCAATAAATTCCGATCAACTACCCCAGTCTTCATGCCGCGAAGCGGCATTGAAGACTAGGGGAACAATCAATAAATTCCGATCAACTACCCCAGTCTTCATACCGCGGAGCGGCATGAAGACTAGGGGGAACAATCAATAATTCCGATTACGGGCCGAGCGGCGCGTTAGCGTCCGCGAAGGCCAACGGAACAATCAATTATTCCGAATTTCCGTGCCCGAGCCCGTGCCCGTGCCCGACTACCCAGGTTTCAGTGTTCGCGTAAGCGACATCTGAAACCTGGGGAACAATCAATAAATTCCGTATTCAATACCCCGGTCTTCATGCCGCGAAGCGACATTGAAGACCAGGGGAACAATCAATAAATTCCGATAAAAATGTGTCCAAGTCCGTGAGAGTCATGGCCTTAGCCTGATGCATATGCCGCTGCCGCGGTGGGGTCCATATAAGCTTATACACTTGCCCTAAGTTGACGCCATTGGGCTAAGGCTATGGTTGTATTAGCTATAACGTTATTGATATAATAAAGAGGAAAACGATGAAGAAAAATCAAGAAAACATCGACTACGCAGTATCATCCGGCAATGTTTTTGTTGATTTGGGACTAGATCAACCAGAAGAACTGTTAGCAAGAGCAAAACTTCTGTGTGAGGTAAGTAGGCTTATAAAAAACAGTTCTTCAATAAAAAAGAAAGGCAAAGTCTGTAAAGACTTTGCCTTGCTTATATATTGAACGCCTACACTTACCAGCCCATGCTGCTTCTTGTAGTATTGCATTTCGCAGTATTGCATTTTGCAGAGTTGCTTCGTGCAGTATTGCTTCGTGCAGTAGTTTTTGCACTTGTTTTACGTGCTGTTGAAGATTTGCGTGCGGTAATCTTTTTTGCCGCAGGCTTTCTTGCAACTGTTTTTGCAACTGTTTTTGCAACGGTTTTCCTTGCAACCGTTTTTTTAGCCGCAGTTTTTCTTGCTGGGGCTTTTGTTGTTGTTTTCATATCCCTCCTTGGGTTTTTTTGTTTGACATTAACTTTTTTTGTATACGCTTTTTTTTCATATGCTGTTCGTTCATGTGCTGTATACTTTTGCAGTACTACTTCCACTGAATTTCCAATGACATCGCATTCAGGGAAGGTAGAACATGAATAAAATGGTTTACCAAAGCGCGAGCGCTTTTTCACAAGATGCCCTGGACAACCTATTGCTGGACATTTTGTTCCTTGCCCGCTCTCCTCTTCCGTACTTTCGCCTTTTTTAGGAATATTGACAATACCTTTGCATTCAGGATAACTCACGCAGCCTAAAAAAGCACCGAACTTGCCGAAGCGTATTTTCATCTCAGAGCTACATTTGGGGCACTTTTGCTCCCAATCGAAGTCAGCTGCGTACTCTTCTTTATTAAAGGCTTCTTTTTCAAGAGAGCTTGTGTACGAGCAGTCCGGGTAGTTGCTGCAGCCTAAAAAGTACTTCCCCTTTGCCCATATTTTTTGGAGTTTGCCGCCACACTGAGGACAAATAATATCTGTGAGGATTCTTGGCACCACAGCATTGGTTTCAGCGAGCTTGAGAGAAGGCTCAAATTCCTTCCAAAAATCATGCAAAAGCCCCTTCCATTCCTTTTTATTCTCTGCCACAAGCTCAAGGCCATCTTCCATAGAAGCTGTAAAGCCAACGTTTACAACGTCCTTGAAGCTTATCTCGAGCATGTCAATGATAATTCTACCAAGGTCGGTGGGCTTGAGCTTGCCTTGCTCTTTGGTAGTATAGTCACGGCTTTGAATCTTGTTCATAATGGCGGCATACGTAGAAGGCCGTCCAATGCCTGATTTTTCAAGTTCTTTCACGAGAGAGGCTTCTGAAAAGCGAGGAGGTGGGCGTGTAAACGACTGATCCTGTTTAAGCTCACACAGTGTCAAGGGCTCTTTTTCTTGAAGTGGCGGCAGCATCTTCTCCCCATCTTTGTCACTTTGCTCGTCTTCATCTTGCTTTTCTTCGTAGATGGCTAAGAAGCCATTAAACTTCATGACGGAGCCTGTAGCGCGCAGCAGAAACCGTACTCCTGCTTGTATGTCACATGAGACGGTGTCATATATTGCGGCTGCCATTTGACAGGCAACAAAACGCTTCCAGATAAGTGAATAGAGCTGAAATTGTTCTTTCGAAAGATACGCTTTTATCTTTTCTGGATGATGGTGGAGATTGGTTGGCCGTATCGCTTCGTGAGCATCTTGTGCGCTCTTTTTGAGACTAAATGTCCTGACTTCACCTGGTAGGTATTTTTCTCCAAATTCAGCCTGGACATATGCACGTACCTGTGCGACTGCTTCTGGTGCGAGGCGTACGGAGTCAGTTCTCATATAAGTGATAAGGCCCTCAGCACCTTCTGAGCCAAGATCTATCCCTTCATAGAGGCTTTGTGCAACCTGCATCGTTTTTGCTGGTGAGAAGCGAAAATGCCTTGAGGCCTCTTGCTGCAGTGTCGAGGTGATAAAAGGAGCTTCAGGATTTCTTCGCTTTTCTTTGCGCTCAACGCGGCTGACTGTATATGAGGAGCTTTGCAGCTCTTTTACAATTTTCGTCGCACTCTCTTCATTGTTAACAAGGACGAAATCTGTGCCCTCTTGCTTACCAGGTGGAGGCTCTTTTTCTAAACGCTTGCCATCAATAGAATAGAGAGTTGCTGTAAAGGGTTTTTCGCTTTGTTTGGACTGTAAAAGCGCGCTGATGGTCCAGTACTCTTTGGGAATAAATGCCTCAATTTCTCGCTCTCGGTCAACGACGAGTTTGAGCGCCACGGACTGAACACGCCCTGCAGAGACGCCCTTGCCTCTGCCGCGCCTGAGCCTTCTATTTAAGAGTGGCGATATACTGTAGCCCACGAGCCTATCAAGAAGTCTGCGTGCTTGCTGGGCGTTCACAAGGGCAAGGTCAATGTCATGAGGATTTTTGAGGGCCTCTTTCACCGCATCCTTGGTGATAGAATTAAAAGCCACTCGCTTTATTTGCGTATCTTTTGGCAAAATCTGGCTTATATGCCATGCTATGGCTTCTCCTTCGCGGTCAGGGTCAGGGGAGAGATACACGACATCAGAGGCCTTCGCAGCCTTTTTGAGTGCAGCTATGACATCTTTTTTGTCTGGCAGGGTTACATATGTCGGCTCGAAATCGTGTTCGATGTCAACGCCAAATTCACTTGCTGGCAAGTCCCGAATATGTCCATAGGACGATGCAAAATGGAATCCTGGCCCAAGAAACTGCTTGAGCGTTTTGATTTTTGCAGGAGACTCAACTATAATTAAAGATTTTCCCATATTTTTGTAGTTATCAAATTTTATTTTTTTTGTAAAACATTTTTTTCTAATTTTTTTTTTCCGCTCGTACCTTCAGGTCGCCCAGCAGCGAAAATAGCACATGACATCAACATACAATTGTATACCGTTTCCCTGGATGTTCCAAAACGGTTTTTTTTAGCATAAGCTTTGTAAGTGTTACCTGCAGAGCAGAAACAGGAAGCGGAATCTGCTCTGAGAGCTCTTCTAGAGACATTTCTGATTCTGAAAGAAGCGCGTAAATTTTTTTCTCCTCCTGCGTGGAAAATAGGTCTGGTACGCTCTTTTTTTGTGGAGCTGTCGGTTGTTTTGTATGTCCGAGCGCATGTAAAATTTCTTCAGGATGGTCGATGAGCTTTGCCAAACCCTGCTTTATAAGGAGATGATTGCCTTGTGTATAGGGGCTGCCTGCCTTTCCAGGAAGCGCAAAGAGGGGTTTTTTATGAGACAGGCCAAGCTGCATGGTGAGCATAGCCCCGCTTTTCTCGGGGGCCTCTGTAAGCAAAAGAGCGTCACTTAATGCTGAAAGAATACGATTTCTTTGTGGAAATGAAAAACGCGAGGGAGGCTCTTTCATAGCGCATTCACTGATAACAGCGCCGCGCTCTACAATTTTTGCTGCAAGGCCTGTGTTTTCTCGGGGATAGAGGCAGCTAATGCCAGAGCCGATGACAGCAACGGTTGTGCCCGTCAGGAGCGCCCCCGTGTGGGCAGCAGTGTCAACGCCACGAGCAAGGCCACTTACAACAATACATTTTGAAGCTAAGGCCTTTGCAAAGTGCTGTGTGAGGTCTTTGCCTTGTAGAGTTGCTGTGCGGGTGCCAACAATGGTAATCCATGGGATCGTAAAATCTGGTAGGCTTCCCTGTACATACAAAAGAGGCGGTGCATCATGGATAGCACGGAGCCGCTGAGGATATTGGGTGCTCGTGTATGGTATAAGCTGTATGCCCGCTCGCTCTGCCTCCATAAGATCTTGCTGCCAGGATTTTTGCTCAGTATATGTGCGAAGATACTCGAGAGATGCTTGTTTAAGGGGTACTGGAGTTGGATGATTGTTTGATAGAGCTTGAACTACGCAAGACGCCTGCCCAAAGTGAGCAAGTAAGGCGCTGGTTGTTGCTGGGCCTAAAAAAGGTGTATGGGTAAGAATAAGGGTGGCTATAATTTCGTTCATGTGCAATTTTGTACACATGTGTAGCTGACGCTACACAGTGTACAAATTGGATTAAAATGACACGGTAATTGTCCCATCAATCCAAATGGTTTCTCCGGCTCTGCTCAGCGATGATGTATGCGCTTTCGCAGTCCGGTGTTGTTGCGCCTGCTCTGAAGCTTGGGCGCCTGGAAATAAAGACGACATATGCTCATAAAGGAGCGTCAGCGGCGTCTTAGTATGCGCAGAACTTTGCGAACATACAAATTGAGTTGCTATCATAAATACCTACCTACTTTGGTAGTGGATAAAAAACAGCACGAATATGAGTACTAGAGAGCGTCGCCTCTGTTCACCTCCTTTTGTCTCGACACGCTACACATTCATGGGCAAATTATTTAACGGTACAGGGGCAAATTTCTGGAATTTGCCCCTGTACCTCTTATACGAGCCCCTTTGCCAAATGGGGCTTAATTTGCAACTGCTCAAAAACTTGAGGTAATGAGCAGATGCCTTAATCTGTTTCTACAGTAATCAATCAAAAACTACAACAATTTTATTTTAAATAAAAATCTGTTATCGATTTATTTTTGTCTTGCAAGTGGGCTGAGAACTCTACATCTGTGATCTTTTGGAGTTCGTTATATCGTTGTCGTGCTGCTTCGTCATTGCCGCATGCTTTTTCAAGCGCAGCCTCTTGAAGGAGAGCGAAGGCGATAAGATGTGGATTTTCTTCTCGATCATTTAATTGTTCTTGTAACTGCTCTCGGAGTTTTTTGACGCGTGCAAGGGCTTCCTTTTGTTTGTCTTGACTTATGAGAAGCGCAAGAGAAGAAAAGGAAGCAAAGCTATGAGCACCAAGGCTTTGGAGCTGCTTGCATGCATAGTTTGCAAAAGGAGCCGCCACAGCCACCTGGTTTTTAAGTAGATACTCTTCAGCTAAGATGCCGCTACATCGCTTCTTTACTTGGGTGTTGCTATTGGCAAGTGCGTCGAGTGCTTGAAGAGGATTCTTTGTTTTTGTGTGTTCTTCACTATCATCTTGGTCAGCAGAGTTTGGCTGCTCCAATGATTCCATATATGTTACTGCAGTAGTATACTCAGTCGCTGTTTTTTTCTGAGAGCGTTGCAGCACAAAGGCTATGAGAATTAAAAGAAGAACAACAGCTCCTGCATAGTAGGCTACTATTTTCTTTTTTTCGATAAGCTGCTGCATCCATGAGGAAGACAGGAGCTGTTCGTACAACGAAGGCTTTGATTCTTTGTGATCTTTGTTAGACATGATGTTTTCGATTCTACGAGAACAAGGGGATTATTTGCAATAGTAATAATGTCATGTGCAAATTTTCCTGACGGAAAATTTGCACATGACGAAAATGACTCACATGTGAGGTACTTGCAAAATTCCGATTTGGGCCAAAATTTGCGCTTTTGTCGCTGTGGAAAAACCTTTTGCAAATCGCCTACTCGAGGGAGTATGTCGATTTGCAAAAGGTTTTCCCCATCACCAAAATCATCAAATTTTGTCTCCAACGGAATTTTGCAAGCACCTCATGTGTGAGTCAATAAAGGACTGTGTGAGTCATAAGTGAGTCAAAATGAGTCATTTCTTAATCGATTTTGACTCAAATGACTCACATATGATATAGTGATCTTAAAAATGGCTCACAGGGAGGTATATGAAATATCCTGAATATGAATCGGCAACGGTAGAATGGAAAAGTACGTTTCCGAAAAATGACCAAATCGCAAAACCAATTATAGGGTTTTGCAATCGCAGTGGTGGTAAGCTGATTATTGGAGTCGATAATACAGGCGATATAGTTGGTGTCGACGAGAATAAGATACAAGACTTGATGGAATATGTGGACAAGATGATTTATGACGCAGCTGCACCACCGATTATCCCATTGGTATATTCACAGCGTATTGGCGATAAAACACTTCTGATTATTGAGGTCTCAAGTGGTATGAATAAGCCATATTACCTTAAATCAGAAGGCTTGGAAAAAGGAACCTATGTACGCGTAGGCAGAAGTACCCTGAAAGCAGATGCAGGCATGATCGAAGAGCTTAAATGGCTCTCTCGTGGCCTTGCCTTTGATACCATGCCTGTCTATCATGCTCGAGAACAAGATATTTCCATTGAACGAGTCGAGCATTTTCTCAAAGAGCGTGAAGGTAGAGGTAAAGAGAGCGTAGCTGTTTCTAAGGAGCTTTTTTTATCATACCATATACTGGTAGAAGAACACTCAAGGCTGTATCCCACGGTTGCTGGAATGCTCCTTTTTGGACGGGAGCCGCAGCATTTTTTTCCTGAGGCATTTATTATATGTACGCATTTTTCAGCAGAAGAGGGCGCTGAGAGGCGGACAATTGCCACTATGGATTGTACGGGAACCCTCTTTGAGCAGTATGAACGAGCTTTTGATTTTATCGTTACTCGATTGTATCGCTCTTTTGTTATTGAAGGGAAAAAAAGGCACGAAGAACTTGAAATTCCCCCTGTTGCAATCCGTGAGATTTTATTGAACGCCATTGTGCATCGTAACTATCACATACAAGCGCCTATACGTGTTGCTGTATATGCAACACGCGTTGAAATCTTTAGCCCAGGAGATTTCCCTGGACCTATAAATCCTAATAACATTCTCTCAGGGCTTACTTACATTCGAAATGGCGCTATCTGCAAAGTATTTAGGCAAGCTGGATATATTGAAAAGCTGGGATCTGGTTTTCTTACGGTATTCCAAGTATATGAAAAACAGGCGCTTCCTGCTCCTCAAGTAGTTGAAGGGGATAATTTTGTAAAATGCATTTTGCCACGAAAAGCAAGTCTGGTGTATGAGGAGAAAAAGGATGTAGAGGATGCCTATACCAAGCAAATACTACATCTATTCGAGCTCAGTAATGAGTTAAGTATCTCAGATGTCATGAATGTGCTTCATATCCCCCGTGCAACCGCTGGAAGACGCCTCCAGGCTCTTGTCAAGGCAGGTATTCTCAAAAAGGTGGGTAAGGCACGTGGATCGGCATATCGGAAGGTGTAGATGGCATGAGCAAGTATATAACAAAAAATTGAAATAAATTTTTTAATTTGATAAACAAGAGTTATTTTAGGAGGAAATATGACAAGCGTTGTCCAAGGACAAGGTCCTATACCAGAGCCAAATAGCTCAATGTCTGTACAAGATATAAAGATACAACTACAAAGTCTTGAAGCCCGAATAGAGCAGAACAATATTGGTGATTTGATAGCAACTGGAACTTTTTGTCGTGGATCAACGACTGCTGGCAATGATATTTGGCTCAATTTTACTCTAATCGAGCAGATAATCGATAGGTTGAATACACTTTCTGTGGCACAGCCAGCAAATGCGGCAACTATACAATCCCTAAGAGAACAACTCAATAGAGTCGCTTGTCGTCTTATAGACGTTAATGATGAGCTGAGAAGGCCTACAGATAGGCCGTTTAACGATCCTACAGACCCTCAGGCTATGGTTGAACTGAGATCTGGAGATACGTACGAAGAGTATCTACGCAGGATGGAAAATCGAGGAACATGGGGTGGACAAACTGAAACTATAGCAGCAGTACAAGCGTTTAATCGCAATGCACGTGTGTATAATGTTTCCAATATAGAACAAGCAGGCGGACGACAGACAGTGGGCGTGATAACCTATAACACCTTGGCATCATCGTCAGCAGCGCCTCTGCGTCTTATTTATCGCCCAGGACATTATGACGCAGGGATAGTGGCACAATAATCATCATCATCATAGATGACCTCTGCCGTAGGCATGAGGTCATCTATAGATGATGATCGTATCCCACCTAAACCATCGCCTCAGTTTTCTTCGCTACACGCTTAGCCAGGTAGTTGCCCTGATACTGTTTGAGATCATCGATGTGGATGACCCATGCAGCACCTTTGCGAGATGCTTTTAAGTAATTTGCGCGCGTTGCGTAGTAGAGTTTTTGTGCAGGCACGTTGAGCAGCTTTGCTGCTTGGTTAATAGAATAATACCCCTTGTTATTGTCAAAAAGGAGCTCTCCATCAAATGTCGACTTGGTTCGTGAATATTTTTGTTTACGATATTCATTGAGATCTTCTAGATTGATCATCCATCGACTCGTTTCTTTGACGGCTCGCAGCTTTCTAAGCTTAATAGCTACATAAATAGCTTGACGAGTCACGTTATTGATTCTTGCAGCTTCTGTAATTGAAACAATTTTTTTGTTTCCAACTATGGAAACCACACGCTCTTCTTTTGAGCCATCGTGGCTACCGTCTTTAAGGTTTTTTATCACTGGTTTCATAATATTTTTCCCATATTTTATTGGTTTCTAAAAAAGTAACTCGTACGTATGGCCCTTAGGGATTGTTAAGAAACAACTCATACATTTGAGAGGGGGTTGTAGCGAATTATCTTCTGTGCCTCCTAGCTTGAAGATATTGCTTTGTAATATCTCCCGCGCAAGGTCTGCTTGAGAATGTAATTTACTCTAACGCCCTCTGGAAAGTACGATTTATTCCTTAACGACCCTTACCACATGGGGCAAGGATCGTACGCATTTAATCAATTATTATATACCAAGAAAGAATTTATTGGCAATCCATATTTTTTTGATTTTTTTTGAAGCCAAAAATCATGCATTCGTTCATAGTGCAGAAAAGGGAGTACAAATAATGAAACATCTCTATAATATAATACTTTTTTCCATATCGTTACTTGTTTGTCAAACAGTTGCGGCTAAGCCTGCAGAGCTTTCACAGCAAAATGTAACGGATAAAATGCATGAAATTATGAGGGCGCATGTGCTCTACAAGCATTTTTCACCGCTTCTTGCAAAGCGCTCTATTAGTAACTTTATCGAGGCGCTCGATCCTACAAAGACCTATTTTCTCTTTAGTGAGATAGAAAGGTGGTTAGATCTCGATGAAGATGGTCTTAAACAAGTTGTGGAGGATTTTGAGCAATCTGAGTTTCCTCTTTTTACAGCTATTTTTGAGCAAATGGATCAAGCGCTTAAAAGACGTGATCTATTCGAAGAGAGGTTGAAAGGCGTGGCTCTGCCAAAAAACGTCACTCCCAAGGAATTTAAAGACATGAGTTGGTGTGCCAATGAAGCAGAGCTGTATAATCGGTTAAAACGCCTTCGAGCGCTACAGCTGGAGGCTGCGGGAAACATTGGCGATGATGCCACTTTGAGAGCCAAACAGCGACTTGCAAAAAAACGTAAAATCATGGAAGAAGAGTTTCAAAATACCGATCCTGTCCTTCGACAAGAAACTATCTGTACACATATTATGAAGGCACTTGCTTCTTCTCTAGACCCTCATACAATGTACTTTACTCCAGATGAAGCGTCGCAGTTTTTGTTTTTAATACAGCAGCGCCTTGTGGGCATTGGTGTGCAGCTACGAGATGATGTAGATGGCTTTACCATTGTCAAGATGGTAGAAGGCGGGCCTGCAGAAGTGTCTAAGGAAATAAAGGTGAAGGACAAGATTATTGGGATCAACGGTGAGCCTGTGATCGGCCTTGATGATGCTGAGGTAATCGATATGATCCGAGGCCCCTCTGGAACGCAAGTTGCTCTACGCGTTATTCGTGAAATAGGCCATGATGGGGCAAAAATGCAGCAGGTAAAGGAGATTCATCTTACAAGAGGCGATGTTATTGTGAAAGAAGCTCGTCTCGAAACGGCTATCGAGCCATTTGGCGAGGGTGTTATTGCGCACCTGCACCTGCATTCTTTTTACCAAGATGAAGATAGCTCTTCAACAACTGATATCATAAAGGCCCTGGGCGAGATACGCAAAAACTACAAAGTAGTTGGGGTTATGCTAGACCTTAGAAATAACTCTGGAGGCATTTTAACGGAAGCGGTTAATATTGTTGGTCTTTTTATAAAAAAAGGCGTTGTTGTTTCTATTAAGGATGAACAAGGCAGCGTACATCATATGAGAGATTTAGATTCAGAGCAAATATGGGATGGGCCTGTAGCTGTTTTGGTAAATCGTTTGAGCGCGTCGGCGGCTGAAATTGTGGCGCAGGCCCTGCAAGATTATGGGAGAGCGCTTATTATAGGGGACGATCACACCTATGGGAAGGGCACTTTTCAGACATTTACGCTGACAGGGGCGACTATTAATCCTGAAGGCGAGTATAAAGTGACGCGTGGCTGTTACTATACGGTGTCTGGCAAGACGCCGCAGCTTGTTGGTACCAGAGCAGATATTATGATTCCAAGTGGTCTTATGGGGCTAGAAATTGGCGAAGAGTATGCAAAATATCCCATAGAAAATGACACCATAGCTCCGAGCTTTAATGATACCTTTAGCGACATTTCGTTCTTTCAGCGAGACAGGGTTCGAAGGCTCTATGGTAACAATGTACAAAAGCCTGACCCGCACATTCGGAGCTTTTTTGCCCTCCTTCGCAAAAATAGCAAAATACGACAGGAAAATAACAAGGCATATCAACGCTTTTTGTTGGAGATGAAAAAGAGTGTGGATGAAATGGAGAGCGATACTTCCCTTGAGCATGCTCCCGATTTTCAGCTTCAAGAGGCGATGAATACGATGAAAGACTATATTATTGATGTTGTGTGCAATTTTCCTGCGGAAAATGTGCACACAACATCAATAAAATGATACTAGGAAACCAGAAATGCCTATGACCCAGTTTTTGCAGACACAGGCACTCCTCATTTTGTTTTGTTAGTTAGATATTGCCTTAATTAAGATGACTTGCAAATTTGGCAAAGCTCGCCTGAGCGCTGCTATTTGAGGGTGGTCAATGCGACTGCTAGGGTTCAACACTATTAAGGTACACTGTGCTACTCGCTCGAACAGGGTAAGTGGAGGCAATCCATGCCGCCCATCCGCGTTGTAAAGGAAGTCATCTGTAACTGTTAGGTGTGTTAGCTCACGGCATCTTGCAAGTGGTAATAGATTGGTGTGAGGTATCTCCGCTACGTTGAGAGTTCTCAGTACAGGTGCAGCAGTTGCAACTATATTCATATTGGTGAAGTAACCGACATTGTAACCAGCACACTGTAGATTTAAATCTCTAAGATTATTAAATACAGGGAATGGGCTTGTATTGCCAATATCACCACACCGCGAAAGATTGAGGCTGGTGAGGTTGGGGGCGTTAATGTGCGTAAGATCTTGTATTTGTGTGCCGGATAGATTTAAATCTCTAAGATTATTAAATACAGAGAGTGGGCTTGTATCGTCAATATCAATGCAGTTAGAAAGATTGAGACTGGTGAGGTTGGGAGTGTTGATGTGCGTAAGATCTTGTATTTGTGTGGCGGATAGATTCAGGGTTGTAAGATGCTGCAGTTGACTAATGGGGGAAAAATCACGTAAGGTAGCCCCATGATTATTTAGAAGATCTAAGCTTACAAGATTTTCAAGCGCTGGGAGATCGTTCAAGGAATCGATATGAGCATTGCGAAGCGCTAAATGTGCGAGCCGGGTGGCTGATGCTAACGGAGCAAAGCTCTGGATATTGGACGCGCTGGTGTTATCTATCTCAAACCGAGTGAGTCGATTAAGTGTCACCAGCTGTTGTAGTGCAGAGGGGTTTGGCCCATTTGGTAGATGGAGAGCATGAAGATTAGGAAAAAAGTCAAAAAGTCGCAATATCTCGAGTTGCGAAAAGCTACATGGAAGACTAAGAGAAGTAACAGAGCGGCGGTATTGTTCAATAAACCTCATTTGTTCATCAGTCAGGGCATCAATTCTCTTACTAAAAGAAGTCCCAGGAGTTCTTTGTAAAAGATTCTGAATATGCCTATTTTGGACCTCAGCGCTGGATGCAATGATTTGTTGTGCTGCCGATCTTGCCTCTGCCCTTATCTCGCTTGCAGCTATAGGTTGAGTAGCTCCTCTTCGTGACAAAACAGTGATAACATGGTGGAAAGCATCAGGAGTCGGACCAAGGAAGGCTATAATTTGGCTTGCAATAGGAGTGCCACCTCGAGATCTAAGGGACTCTAGTGTCAAAGGTGAAGTGGGACTGCTTGAAGGCGCTGAAGGGATAGACTGCGTTGAGGGAGCGGTAGCGGTAGGCTGCGTTGAAGGATCAGTAGTAGATGAGGAAGCAGAGGAGGGTGGAGCCGCTTGCCGGATTGTGTTTATAACAAAATTTCTGAAACTCGCTGGGTCCGATGAGCTAAATGAAGTGCTGTTTAAAGTATTTGCTACACTCGCCGCGATAGTGTCTCTGTTTGCAATATTGCCAAGTATGTCTTGAATAACAGGCGTAACATCATTCCCTCTTATCGGTTGTGCATTCCCATGCATCTGTTGCAGATTTTCGAAAATATTATTATTAATTTGCATATATTTCCTCAGTATTGATTTATAATTTAAACATATCATATTATAATTTTCCTGAAAAGATTTATATTATATTTCAAAAACTGATGGTTTTTATGTTGTCGTGCATATATTTAACGTCATGCACCATTTTCCGTAGGAAAATGGTGCATGACGTCTACTGATACAAGCACTGCAAGATAGCCCCTGCAGCCCGTATTCGGATGACAGGTGAGGGATCTCCCAGCACATCATAGAGAAATGGTAAGGAATTTTTTGAGCCTATAGCGCCCAGGCCGAGTAAAATCTGCTCTTTATGCTCGCGCTTCGTATGGGTGTGGGAAAATGCTTCTTGGAGCGCCTTAAGCGCTTCTCCATCTTGGAAGGCAACGCATAAGATGAACGCTGCCTGAAGACGGATGACATCCGACTGGTTTTGTAAAAGCTCGCTAAGTTGTGTGGCTACTTCAGTATTTTCATCAGCCTCTTGTATCAGAAGCATAGCTGCTGCAGCTGCAATGCCAAGGGTGTGTTCATGCAAAAACGTCGTGCATATGTCTTGAATGATGGAAGGATCACAAGTGGCAAGGACTTGATAGAGTTCGAGGCGGCAGTAGAGATCCTTCATTTCTGGCAAGCGAGGCATGAGCGGGCTGTGAAGATCATCTGCGCGTGCAATATAGCGAAAGATGCCTTTCGTGCTCCATGTTATTCGATCCTTCACTGCGATAAGTGCCTCTTGGAGTATGGGTACGGCGGTATCAAGGTGTGTTCGTTGTTTTATAAGATGAAGAGATAAATTGATTGCCACCAAAGGATCTGTTGTAGCCTCCAGCCATTTTTTTGAAAGGTCAATGCCCCTTGCGCCTGTGTGCATAAGCGCCCCTGCGCTCAGGGCGCGGTATGCTGGATTTTCAGCCCCAAGCCACCTCTCGAGCACTGCTGCGCCCTCGGTATTTCCCATAATGATATCAAGCCAGCAAGCAGTGATGGCAAGCACCCCATCCTCTGTATGCATAAGGGGCTGATGTGTTATCCCATTCACACAGTTTGGTAAGCCACCTTGTGCTTGCAGCGCTGCTATTTGCACATCAATTGACGGGTCTTGTATGAGAGGGCCGAGTAAGTCTGAGCAGTCCCCCAGTTGCTGGATCCGGATACAATCTGCGGCAAGTTGCCTTTCTTCAGGGACTTTGCTCTGACACAGCTTCTCAAGGGACGATCTCTCTATTGTAGGCTGTATGTAGAGCTCAGCAAGTATTGCGGCCTGTCTTTCTGCATAGGAAGCCGTCATATCTCGAAGACGTGCACTGATAACATCCCTTCCTTTGAGCGAGCGCATTTTGCCAAGCGAAATGAGCGCCGCACATCGAACAGGAGGTGATCGATCATGCTGACTTGCTAGTATGAGCTTGGTTTCTAGTTTTTCATCGCGAAAAGCTACTGCAAGCTCGGCTGCCATACAGCGAAGTGCCACGTTTTGATCTTGTAAAAGCTCGCTCACCACCGAAACCCCCTTTGCATCGTGCGTGCGATGCGCAGCGTAGGCGGCTTCAAAGCGGATAAGAGGAGAGGGATGCTGAGCTGCCTTGCGTATTACTGCCCACGCTACCGCTTCGACAAGATGTTCTTCTTGATTATGATCATTTTGAGCTACTTCGGGATGGTTTTTTCTAAAATCTGCCCAAGTAGCGAGCATGGATTTTTCATCTTGCAAAGAGGCTAAGAGGAGGATTTTTTGGCGAAGAAGATCTGCACGTGCAGGGTCATTTTTCAGGGCCGTCTCCACCACTTCGAGCGCTCCATGAAAATCGCGCACAGTACTCAAAAGCTTTGCACGATGCAGCGCCGTGTCACTATTGGCCCACAGCTGACAGGAAACTAGGAGAAAAATTATGTAGAAGAGCCTTGTCACACTAAATGCTGCAGAGGCCTGCCTCCAAGCAGGTGAAAGTGGAGGTGAAATACAGTTTGCCCCGCATCGGTTCCATTATTGGTAAGCACTCTAAAGCCATCTTCAATATGAAACTGCTTGGCAAGCTGCGATGCAATGAGAAGGCACTCGCCTAAGAGAGGAATATCTTCTTCAGTGACTTCAGATATACTGGCAATGTGCTTCTTGGGAATAATCAAAAGATGCACAGGGGTGTGCGGTGCAATATCTTTAATAGCGAGCACACGTTCATTTTCAAACACTTTTTCTGCCGGAAGCTCGCCGTCAATAATTTTTTGAAATACCGTTTTCATCTTATTTTTCCAATATTTTCTGCAGCGCTGTAAGCGCATCTTCTTTTGTTTGCCATACTGAAATAAAGCGCCCTTTATGGCAAAAAACAGCGCCCGGGATGCCACTTGCTTGCTGGAGATTCCTATCCGAGAGGCCTGCCCATTCTATCGGAAGTGACTGTCGAACCTTCATCTTTTCATCAACAGTAGGAGGAATTCCCCTAAGCTTCCAGTATGTGCCTGAGGGCATAATGACAAAGCGAGCGGGATGATGCTCGCCGCCTTGCTCAAAGAAAGTGTCCATCCAGGGAACGGGTTTCTCAAAGATAAGGCAGTCGCGAAATTCCGCCATTGCGGTGCCTACAACATCTTTGCATGACTGGTTGTATCTGTAGCGTTCGAGGAGTCTGGCGATATGGCCTAGCGCAAACGCAAGGGCCTCAAAAAATGCCCTGTTTTGCTCCTCAGTGGTTGCATCATAGCATATAGGGGTAAAATTGGAGATGATATGTGAGAATGTACATACACCAGATGTTTGTAAATCCCTCCCATTATCGTGGGCATCTATGCCACGGACGAGAGAGTTATTGAGAAAGTCGTAGTCGCTTGCTGTGATGATACTTCGGGTTTTGAGATACTCTAGGACCATTCCGGCACTGCTAAAAGTACCTTTATATTCCACCTGATGATGGTCAAAACGCTTTATATCAGGATTGTATATGCCGCCGACATCGCATACATATTCGCAAGAGGCAAGCTGTTGTAGATCGCGTGTGCGAATAATTGCCTGCTTGTCAATCAAATTCAAATAAAGCAAAAGGGCGGCAGCGGTCACTTCGTCCGCATGAAAGGTGCCATCATGCGTGCCAAATGAGCGCTCTCGTATAGGTGTTGTATTAGACATGACATAAGTATAGCAAAATTTTACTACAAAATCATGTGTTTTTTTAGTAAGGTGACGTTAAGTGCGAATTTTCCTGTGAGAAATATTATGAGAATAGACTTATCACAACATGATCTTGTGACGCCAGATGGCAAAATTGTCTCCATTACAAAAAAAGATGATGGGATAAGTATGGCCGAGGTGGTGATTGAACATATTCATTCTTCCTTTGTGGGGTTTGATATCGATCCAGCGCTTGTTACTTTTAATATTAAGAGTACGCTTGCGCAGCTGGGCATTAATGGGATTGGGATGCACTATGAGCTGCATCGAGGGCATAGCAAGGCTATGGTTCTTGTAGAGCTTAGGGCTATCGGCTCGATTGGGCGCGAGCTTTTGCAAGAGCTACCTCTGGGAGCATACATAGGCAAGCTTTTTGCTGCCGATGAGCGAAGACGCGTTCGCGATCCTATCTATCTTTCTCGTATGTTTGGTCGCTCAGATCGTTGGGGAAGGCCTCTTTTATCGCTAGGAGGCTTACATGGCAGTGACGAGCTTATTTTGGACAAGATTGATGGTCGCACCGTTGCGTACCTTGCATTAAAAAGAGGAAAAATCACCTATGATGCCTCGGTTTTTGGCTTTCTCAGAACGCTTGCAAAGGGGCTTACGACCAAGCACACGTTTCGAGAGCTGCTGCAGCTTCATCAGGAATGGAATGCTGGTGCGTTTCGTAATGTCGAAGAGGATGAGATTTTACTTGTAAAAACGCAGCCTCTTCATATTCGCACCGTTTTTGCAAAAGTGGTAGATTCGCTCTTAGCTGCTGGTTATTGCCATACCACAGCATCTGTTTTACAGCCCGACACGCGTGCCTCAGGTGACATTTACGAATTTTATGGCAAATCAAAGCGAGAAATTACAGATCTTCCTCTTGAATTTTACACTCTTGACCCATACAGAGAACATGTTTTCTTTGCAGATCGTGACCAGCTGCAAGCGTGTCTTGAGGATCCTCAGGCGCTCTTTAAAGCCTTTGAGACAGCTCCGAAGCCCACAGAGGTCCCTGTGGCTACGTTTGTTGTGAAGGGTTCACAGCTTCTTTCCTTGGCGGCAGATGATTGGGTGGCTCGTGAATCAACTTTTCATGACTTTCCCGGTATTACTCATGGGGCGCGGCAGGCCTTTTTAGTGGAGCGATATATTGAAAGTCAGGCAGTATTTCCTTTTTTGAAGGCCATAGAAGAGGGTCGTATTACGAGTCAAGGGGTGTTATTTCTCCGCTATTTCCCCTCTCCCATGATGAAGAGGATGCTTCTTTCTGCAGCGGTAGCCCGTTCTGTGCAGGGGATTTATTTCCAACATCCCTCTAGATCTTATGGGGGCTTTTTTTCGCAAGAGGATCGAGCACTACTTACAGACCTTCATAAGTTTGCCATTGGAGTGTTTTGGGTGGATGCTATTTCGGGAAAAATCCTCCAGTACATGCAGCGTAAAGATCGAGAGTCCGGCATGTTTGTCCCTATTGGAAGGGGTGAGGAATATATGAAGGCAACGGTATTTGGAGTATATGGCTCAAACTTAATTTCAGGTCACTTTGAAGAAGAGCTGCAAGCGTTATTGAAAGGAGTGCTGGAGCTTCGAAATACCGTGCATCATCCGCTTTTACAAAAAGATACCCCTCTAGCGCTCATCACGGGAGGTGGTCCCGGTGCCATGGAAGTGGGCAACCGCATTGCCAGGAAGCTTAATATCCTTTCATGCGCCAATATTGCAGACTTTCATGAAGAAGGCGGGGTAGTCAATGAGCAAAAACAAAATCCCTACGTGGATGCAAAGATGACCTACCGCCTGAAGCAATTAGTGGAGCGACAATCGGAATTTAATCTCGACTTTCCCATTTTTGTCATGGGAGGTATTGGTACTGACTTCGAATTTACGCTTGAAGAGGTACGTAGGAAAGTCGGGGCTACTGCTGCAACTCCTGTGCTTCTTTTTGGAGAAATCGAATACTGGAAAAGCAAAATCACGCCCCGTTTTTTGCAAAATAAACAGAGCGGTACCATTGTAGGATCCGAATGGGTAAGCAATTGCTTTTTCTGCATCCAAAAAGCCACGCAGGGGCTAGAAATTTATTCTCAGTTTTTTCATGGCACGTTGCCAATAGGAAAAAATGGGGCAGAAACGGATGTAGGATTTGTCTGTCCTTAACCTATGACGACCGCAAAATCCGGTGGATTTTGTGGTCGCCATAGGTTAAGGACAGACAATTGATATCGGGCCTTGACTCGGGCCTCGACTCGGGCCTCGACTCGGGCCTTGACTCGGGCCTTGACTCGGGCCTTGACTCGGGCCTTGACTCGGGCCTTGACTCGGGCCTTGACTCGGGCCTTGACTCGGGCCTCGACTCTCACGGGCTTGGACACATTTTTATCGGAATTTATTGATTGTTCCCCTGGTCTTCAATGTCGCTTCGCGGCATGAAGACCGGGGTATTGAATACGGAATTTATTGATTGTTCCCCAGGTTTCAGATGTCGCTTACGCGAACACTGAAACCTGGGTAGTCGGGCACGGGCAAGGGCACGGGCACGGGCACGGAAATTCGGAATAATTGATGAATCCGTTGGTCGAGCGGACGCTCACGCGCCGCTCGGCCCGGAATCGGCAGTTATTGATTGTTCCCCCAGTCTCCAAGTCGCTTCGCGAGCGTTTCGACTGGGGTGCTTCTTAAGCCCATAATGATCCCTCAGCTTTCTCTCTAATCTCTCCACTGCCCAGACCTTAATCATCAATGCACCCCAGCACCCCTAACGCCTCTGACAAGCTCTCTCTGTAAGCTTTCTCCTGTGGCTCTCCCTGTAAAAAAAATGTGCCAAGCTTGTGAGGGTCGTAGCCTTAGCCTGATGCGTATGTCGCTACCGCGGTGGTGTCCATATTAGTCACAACTCGGAGACTAAAAGATGTGTGGTAAAGTATGTCGGTCACGCGGGGTTAATACCAGCCGCCACTACTGTGGCGGGGGCTATGACACTTGCTCGTATTGGGTGAACAATCATACCAATGAAACGCATATGCATTTTTTCATCTGTATTCTTCCATGTTATGGGATGTGCTTGCACATCCCATAACATGGAAGAATACATGTTGCTTTTTTAGAAAGTATCCTATACTTCTTATAAGGAAGAAGGGTTTTATGAGAACACATTATATAGCAGCGCTTTGTCTCGCACTCTCCATTTTGAGCTTTTCGCCTTGTGGAGGCGAACAGAAGGACATTTTAGCAGCAGAGCTCCCAGAGGACGCAAGGTCGCCTGTGGCGCATGTGGCAGATACACGTCTTGCCCATGATAAACAGCTTGAGGCATATATTCAAGGCGTTTTGGATTCAAAATTTGCCAAATACAATGTAACGGTTTCGGTACGAAATGGGGCTGTGTTTCTCACACACCTACCAGGAGATGAAGCCAAGGCGAATAGGATTATAGCATTTGTAAAAAAGCATACTAATGTCACAGATATTAGCAAAACCGAAGATGTCAATGCTGAAGAGATAGCAAAGCAAAAAGATATCGCAAAACAGGGCTACAGCGGTATTTGGCTGCCGCAATCCACAGTATTATTTCCAACGCAAGTGGCAAATCCTCGGCAAATTTGTTTTTCCATCGGGCATCGAATGAACGACAGCTGTATGGGTAGAAATGCCTCTATAGTAACGTTTGGGGATCAATTTCCTATGTATCGTTGGGCAAATATATGGCGCTGGAAAGGCGATTTGCAGCTTGAGATTGAAGCTGGGGTCTTTGCTGTCTTTAACCAAGATAGGGACACCAAGCCTCTACGAAATGCTGACTATTATGTGGGGGTCCCTTTGAGTTATGCTGTCGACAAGTGGGCATTCCGGCTTCGCCCCTATCATATTTCTTCACATCTCGGTGACGAGTATATGCAAGAGCACCCTCACCGCAGACGCAAAAACAAAAGCTTTGAAGCACTTGACGTGTTTACTTCCTATCAAATGACAAATGGTCTCAGGCTGTATGGTGGTGTTGGAGCCGTCGTGCATTCAGACTCTGAAATGCATGTAAAGCCTTTATATGCGGAATATGGTTTCGAAGTGCGAGCCTTCCGTCATGACTTTACACAGCTTTTTGGACAGCCTTTTCTTGCGACGCATTTTTGCAATGCTCAAGAACATGATTATCGTTTCGATGCTACCTATGCCCTTGGCTATGAGTGGGGTAAAATCCATGGCGTGGGTCGCAAAATCCGCCTCTTTCTTGAATACCACGACGGCTATTCCTATGAGGGGCAATTTTCTAGGCATAAGACCGATTATCTTGCGCTCAGACTCGCGTATGGGTTTTGATTTGTTACATATAATCACATTGTGATTATATGTAACAAATAATATCACATCTTGCTATTTGTTTCGTTTTATTGCATAATGGTTGAGGTGCTTGCAGAATTCCGTTGGAGACAAAATTTGATGATTTTGGCGATGGGGAAAACCTTTTGCAAATCACCGCAGTGGCCTGTAAGGCCACAATATGTATAGCCCAGGGCAACGCCCTGGGTGACGATTTGCAAAAGGTTTTTGCCCAGCGACAAAAGCGCGAATTTTGGCCCAAATCGGAATTGTGCAAGTACCTCAGTGGTTCCATGGGGGGCGTTAGCTCAATTGGTAGAGCGCAACAATGGCATTGTTGAGGTCAACGGTTCGACCCCGTTACGCTCCAATCGTTTTCCCTATCTATGTGCGTGCTCTGGAATGAGAACTCATAATCTCCCTCCACTTATTCACGATCGCCGCCGCAATAGGCGCTGCATCCTTACCATAGCCCCCATAACGCAAATATACCACCACGACAAGCTCAGGATCTTGGAAGGTAAAGACGCCATTATTTTGTGGAAAGGCAATACCCCCATACCAGATATGACGATACATATGAGGGGTGTCACCCACATCGAGGCCTATTCGCTCAACTACTTCTGAGGTACTTGTTTTCCCAATAAGCCCTTGCATTGCAGTAAACTCCTTATAGACACGCGGTAAAAAATGGCAGCCTGCACCTATAAAGCGTTTTCGCTTATATTCTTCTTGTGCATGGGAGGTACAGCGACGCATGCCCTCAAAGAGTGTGTTTTGAATTTCAACAGGCAAAAAAACGCTCCTGCGCACGTGTCTGGAGAACTCTTCTACCTCATTTACAGAACTTGGTTGCTCTGAAATGGTTCTTCCAGCGGCAAGGAGGGCAATTTGAGGACGCAGGAGATCCCCGCCATTGGCAAGTGCCGCAATCATGCAAGAGCTTTGAAGGGGAGTGTTGACAAGAGTGTGTTGCCCAATAGCAGTTGCATACAGCCCCGTTTTATTGGTCGCGATATCTTGTGGAAGGTTGCCTTTGATCTCGTAGGGGAGCTGTATGCCACTTTTTTCTCCATACCCAAAATCTTGGGCACATTGAATAAGCGTGGTAGGATCGTGTAGGAAATCGCCTGCGAGAAGGGAAAAATAAGGATTTGAGGAGGTCTCTATAGCGCGAAGAAGATTCATGGTGCCAAGATGAAGATTCAAGCTTTTTGGAATTCTGCCTCCTTTATAAAGCTGTGGGATGGGTTGACCATTTGAAAAATTGCCAACAAAGGTTTTCCCATGCATTTTGTAATAGTGATCTGAGATTTCAAAAAGCTGCATATCTTTTGGAGACACGCTGCCCTGCTTTTCAAGGTAGAGTTGTTTTAAGGCGGTATATCCCGTAATGAGCTTGAAGATCGATCCTTGGATAGAAGATTCACGAAACGCATATGAGCGCAAATAATGCCCACTTACTGATTTCATAAATGACGAAGCAAGGGATTTTGCATCAGTGCCAAGTCCACGATAGCGGCCATATAAAGGATGTGTTATATCCATATACCCTTTGCATATGTGCAAAAGCTCTGGGGCATAAGGAAAGAGTGGTTTTATTTTGTCATGAAGCTCTGCAAAGCGCTCAATATAGGGCTCAAGCTCTACAAATTCAGTTCCAAATGCTGCAGAGTTTTTTGTGCATGCAAAGGTTAAGAGTGCCTCTTTCCATTTTTTCCAAAATGCATCAAAGGCTTCCTTTTCATGCTTGTCTATATATTCTAAATAGGGGCGAGGATATTTGCCTGCTCGCTTTTCTTCTACTCGTTTTGCTTGTAAAAATGCCTTTTCATGGGTACTTCGCCAGGCTTTCATAGTATGAAGGCGAAATATTTTTTTTGCCTCTTTTTTGAGAAGCTCAGATATAAAAACAGCTGTCGATGAAAGCGCACGAAATTCACGTATGCTATAGCGGCTAAGCTCAGTAGCTGCTGCTCCTCGAGTGTTTATCTCTTCTGCTTGGATGATAAGACGGCTAAGATCCAGAAGCAAAAGGCGCTCTTTTGTATTTTGAAGGGGCTGCAGCGCTCTGTCAAGGACTGCCTTGTAGGTGGCGACATCTTGCAAAAACTGGCCTACATATGGCTCATCGCCTTGTTCATAGAGGAGTGACATCACCTCTTCAGGGCTTAATGTAGGGGCTCTTTTGAGTATTTCGTTAAAAGCACTTTGAAGCGCAATGATATGTTCGAGAGAGGTGTTTTCTGATAGAAGAGTTTTGATAGGGCAATGTGGGGGCAGTATCCATTCCAGAAACCTATCCCATTCAAGAAGCTCTTCTTTTTCTTGCATGCTGCCGTCAGGGCCAACTTCTTCTTGTACAAGGCCGATTTTTTGATTCCAAGTTGCGGCTTCATACTCTTCATTCTCAATCCAGCGCTTTACATTTTCATTGGCTTGTATAAAGTCATTAGGATCAAATCTGGGAAAGCTTGCCAGAGCAACGACTTGCCCATTTTTTGGATCAATTGCTACGATGCTACCACCGCGAATCCATGGCTCTTTATAACGCTCATGTGTTTTTTCTTGTTCTTGCTTAGCTGCACTTTTGCGCACTTTTTCACTTTCTGCAAGAAGTTTTTCTGCATATTCTTGGAGCTGCAGTGAGATTGAGAGCACTAAGCGCTTACCTGAAAGAGGTGGCTGCGATTGCAGGCTTCGCACGAAATTGCCTTTAGCATCAGAAAAATATTCTTCTTTACCATAAAACCCTCGCAAGTAGTTCTCAAAAGAGGCTTCAACTCCAAGTGTGCCTATATGATCATTTATGGTGTAGGCTCGCTCTTGCAGCTCTGTCAGGCTTTTTTTTGCCTCTTCAATAGTGGTAAAAGGTGCTGGAAGTCCAAGACCCAGTTCTGCTACAGTGATTGCCGAGGCAGTAGTGTGGATGTCAGAGAGCACTTTTTCATACTGCTCTTTTTGTATGGGTGCAAGATATCCAAGAATATGACAGAGCGCCTTGCCATGAGGATAGCTGCGCTTTGGAATACGCTCGACATGCAATCCTGGCCAGTCTTTTTCAAGCATTTTGAGTCGATAATATTCTTGTTCTGTAAGATGATTTTTGAGGATGTAAGGAATATTATTATTCTGAGCGGCGTATGAATAGATGAGGTCAACGACTCGCTCTTGATCAAGCCCTACCTCACGCTCGATCAGTTCAGCGAGGGCGCGAATATACATTTTGCGAAGATATACCTTGCGTCTCTCTCCAGTACTCGTTTTGTCAAAAATGACTTGGGGAATCTCACGAAGAGAAGCATAGATGATACCAAGACGAAAATCTGTAGTGTTTGTTGCAAGTACAATATTAAAGCGATCGCGGATGGTGCCGCGCTCTGCTGCTTGTACGACCACTTTTGTGCGTGCCAGAAATGCCTCTTCTGATTTTTTGTCGTGCTGGATAATAGCCAAATGCCACAGGCGCAGCGCAATAAGCAAAAGCAAAAAAAGCACTACATTCAGAAGACGGTTAGCCTTTACTGGAATGGATGCAAGGGATGGAGAGTGGTCTCGGCGTATATTTCTCACACCATTATGGTATTTTGTTTGTGAAAAAAACGCAACATACGTGTATAATGGAGACGTCATATGTCATTTTCCTAACGGAAAACGACATATGACGAAAATAGCTTGTCCTTATGCGCCTGTAGTTCAATGGTAGAACTGTAGCCTTCCAAGCTACGAGTGTCAGTTCGATTCTGACCAGGCGCTATTATCCTCCTCACGTTTCACGCATACGCATCAGGCTAAGGGATATTAGCATAACAAAGGTTATAGCTAGTACAAGCCATGGTTGCTTTTTTTTACAGGGAGAGCCACAGGAGAATAGCTGCAGAGAGAGCTTGTCAGAGGCGTTAGGGGTGCTAGATGCATTTTTCCACTGAAAGTGGAACAGTCCAGGCATATAAAAATCGATTGGCAAATTTATTTGCCATGCGATTTTTATATGCCTGGACTACAGCGAGCATACGCTCGCTGAAAATGCATCTTTGATGCTTCGTATAAGCCAATACAGATCTCTTAGCTCTCTCTAATCTCTCTGCCCAGACCTTTATTACTAATGCCTTTAGCCACCCCACACGCCTCTGACAAGCTCTCTCCTGCAGCTCTCCCTGTTAAAAAATGTGCCAAAGCCTGTGAGAGCCATGGTTTAGCCTGATGCATATGCCACTACCGTGGCGGGGCACCAGTTCCAATTGGGCATGTTCTAATTTTCGTCATGTGTAATTTTCCGTTAGGAAAATTCACACATGACTAGTCTTTATGCATCATGCGTGTGAGCAGTTCATGTACATGCTTTTTGTGAGCCTCTACGATGGTAACAAAGGGGGCTTGCCGCTTGTTCTTATCAAGGATGACGATGGCATGGTGCTCACGGTCAAACAGAAGCCTTTCTGGTTTTTTAAAGGGCCCATTAAATGATTTTGTGTAGATAGCATACAGCTTACTCTTCTGAGCCACTAAGAAAGGATAGTCGCCATCTACCATGTTGCCTTGCGTCGTTGTTGGTCCATGTTGAACTATATATGACTTTTTAGAAAGTCGCAGTTCTTTGACAAAGTTAAGGCCAGCTTTGGTGCTGCCTCCATTTTGTTTTTCAACCTCATTATATACTGCAAGCCACGCATCGATCTTGGTTTTATTGATATGTGCCTTGTTATCGTTTCTGAGATCAAAGTACAAAACTCCTAGCTGTCCATCTTCAGTGATAGCAACGAATGGAGAAAATGCTTGAGGGTTTTTGGCATGTTTCGGTGTTCGGCTGATGCGTACGGGCTTAGACCATGTTTGGCCGCCATCTCGAGAGGAAGAGATCGCAATTTGGGGTAGCTTGTCATCGCGAAAGTGGCCTGTTTGCCATACGGCATACAGAAATCCATTTGCTGGATTTACGCAGAATGCAGGGATGATGTCTCCAGCTCTAATTAAGGCTCCAATGCCACCTGAAATATGGCCATGTTTGTACGTGTAGCCGCCCGTGAAGACTAAATTGCCATCGAGTGGATGTACTACATGAGCATGTTTTTCCCACGTTTTTCCCTGATTTTTAGAGCGCACAAATGCTATATCGAATTTTGTATGCTGATAGGGGAATATATCGTTCGTATATTGCGCATCTGTCACACCAGGTTTGGCGAAGATGCGTACCATGAAGTTGAGCAGGTCCCCATTCATATGTGGTTTTTTGCCTTTCGGAAGGACAACCACAATATTATTGACTGTTGAGTTGTCATTCAAAATGCCATTGCTGTGATTGTGTGCGATAAGGTCTGGAAATGGATCGTAGAGTACTTTATGGGGTGTCCACGTCTTACCACCATTTTTTGTACGGCTGATTTCTGTATGTGAGTGAAAAGAAATGGCTTGATCAAAGCGATCCCACACAGCATAGGCAAGGTCAGAATAGTTGGGGTCGGCAGTAATTGAGGTCTTGTCGTCGAGTGCAAATAAACCTGTGGGCTCATTTAATGACTCCTGACTCGATGCAAGAAAATAGGGCTTACCCCAGTGCGCGCCACCATCTTTTGACACTGTAACAACGACGCCTTGTTGATTTTGGGTATTGCGCTCTGTTTTTGCATTGATGAAAATAGCAATGAGATAGACACGGCTGCCGTCTTTTGAAAAGCTCAGCCATGTATCTGTGACCCTTTGCGAGATGCCGCCATTACATATCTGAAACGGTACTGTACTGTTTTTCCATGTTTTGCCGCCATCTTTAGAATAGGCAATGCCCGCCTCTAATGCACCAGCATTTGAAATTCTATCTTGTTGCCAGCAGGTAACGATATTATTTGTGTTTTTCGGATTGACCGCTATTGTCGGCTCTACAGCTGCACCAACATGAATGGTAGTTGTTGCATTATATACTTCTTGTTGTTTTAAGCAGTGGCGGCTATAGTGTGTTGCAAAGCCCTGAGACATCATTGTCAGGGCAGCTAATGCCCATGCTGCTAAAATGGAAAATTTTCTCATAGTACCTCAAATTTTTTTACAGTTGTCCCTTTCCATAACGGTGTTTTGCTTTTCTTGCAAGCTAAAATTTTTTGGGAGAGAGCTTGACAGAGGCGTGTGTGGTGCTGGGATGTGTTGGTGAGGAAGGTCTGGGGGAATTTTTTTCACAGGGAGAGCTACAGGAGAGAGCTTACAGAGAGAGCTTGACAGAGGCGTGTGGGGTGCTTTGAAGGGATGGTGTGAAACGCCTGGGGAGTTTTTTTCACAGGGAGAGCCACAGGAGAGAGCTTACAGAGAGAGCTTGACAGAGGCGTGTGGGGTGCTTTGAAGGGATGGTGTGAAACGCCTGGGGAGTTTTTTTCACAGGGAGAGCCACAGGAGAGAGCTTACAGAGAGAGCTTGACAGAGGCGTGTGGGGTGCTTTGAAGGGATGGTGTGAAACGCCTGGGGAGTTTTTTTCACAGGAACACAGTGAATTAAAAGGTTTTACGTTTCCAAGTCGAGCCTTCGAATGCCATCTACGAGCTTTATTTCATTAAAATTAATGAGTAAGCCCACCTTGTAATTAGATAGTTTGAGGTATGAGAGTAACTGCGCCTCATGGATTGGAATAAGGCGCTCAACTGACTTGATTTCCAGTATCACTTTGTTTTCAATCACCAGATCGAGACGTAATTTACGCGCAAGATTTGTGTTCTTATAAACCAGAGGAATTTCTTTTTGCGTTTCCGCAACTAGCTGTTTTTGCTGCAATTCGTAAAACAAACATTGTTCATAAATCGGTTCAAGTAAGCCAGGGCCGAGTTCGCGATGGACTTCAATAGCAGTACCAATAATCTTGCTAGTAAGAATATTTATATCTTCTCCGATCATAAAAAAGACTCTTCTCCTTTGTTTTTCTCTAAAATTGTTACACAAACCGTAACCACCAACACATCCAAGCACCCCACACGCCTCTGACAAGCTCTCTCTGTAAGCTCTCTCCTGTGGCTCTCCCTGTGAAAAAATTCCCCAAGGCCTTTCTCACCAACACATCCAAGCACCTCACACACCTCTGACAAGCTCTCTCCTGTGGCTCTCCCTGTGAAAAAATTCCCCAAGGCCTTTCTCACCAACACATCCAAGCACCCCACACGCCTCTGACAAGCTCTCTCTGTAAGCTCTCTCCTGTGGCTCTCCCTGTGAAAAATTCCCCAAGGCCTTTCTCACCAACACATCCAAGCACCCCACACACCTCTGACAAGCTCTCTCTGTAAGTTCTCTCCTGTGGCTCTCCCTGTGAAAAAATTCCCCAAGGCCGTCCCCACCAACACCTTAAGCCCCCTACACGCCTCTGACAAGCTCTCCCTGTAAAAAATTTCCTCCAGACCTATGACTGCCCACTGCCCAAGCCGTCACATAATCCCGTTTTGCAAAAGGGCTTCCTGGACCATCTTGAGGCTATATGGACCATCATTATTTTTTAGTGGAGCAAAGCAAGTACTTCTGTCATAGACGACAACTCCTGCATTTTCTGACTCCTCCAAAATATCAAAGATAAAATACTCAAATTTCCATGCTGGAGGAAGCTCTGGCGCAGGTTTTTTATGGGCTTTGTGTAAAGGAAGTGTATGTTTTGAAGTTACAAATTTTCTAATAAAGGCGAGGCTGAAACAAAAATTGCTGATATTAGCAAAGGGAAAAAGCAGCGCTCCAGTACTATCACGGGCGTTTTGTATTTCCTCAGATACTTCAAAATATTCACATACTTTAAGGTGTTTCCCCTGCTCTACGATAATGCCAAGGTGCTCTGCAGGATCTGTTTTTTTCATTGCCATTCTTTTCATTGCTATTCTTTCGATTGCTTTTACGGTAATATCTCTATTTGCCAAGATATGTGAGCCGATAAGTTCTGCATCAAAGGGGTCTGCAAGGGGATTGTCGACGCAGATGACGACAATGTGTTCGATGCCTTGTTTTTCCCACGCTTGCAAAAGGCCGCAAGATTCCATATTCCAAAACAGTGAGCCATTGCCATCTGGCCCTTGCAGAGGGATGCCATCTGGTCCGATGATATACTTTCCTGCATCGTCTAAAAAGGGAAGTGTGCTTTGCATAAAAAAGGATAATGAGTCTTTTGGTAGTCCAAAAAAATTATGACTTTGGAAAAAGGCATTTGTGGCGTCATGATTTTGTGCTGCAGTCATGCATGCAACAGACAGGGCTCTTTCCACTTGCGCGTTGCAAGCAATTATTTTCTCTGCAAATATTTGAAAAAGGCTTTTATGCAGGATTGGAGAAACAGAGATCATCCCTTTTGGGGTTGTGATCCCTAGCCTGCTTGCTTGGCCACCTGCAAGAATAACGCTACCCACTTTGCCTTCTCGCAGCGCAATTTTTCCTGCCTCTTGTGCTTTTCGATTTGGAGCACGCTCAAAAGAGACAAGTGGCGAAAAGGTGCATGCAGGCTTCGGTGCTTCATGCAAACACGCAAGCTGTGAGTTATATACGGTATTATTCATGGAAACATCGTATAGTCTCTTCATATACTTCGTCAACCGAGATTTGCATCATACAGCGAAAATCGATGGGGCAAACTCTACGATAGCATGGACTGCATGAGACATGTTTATGAATAACACTGCCCCATTTATAAGGGCCAGTTTTGACCTCGTTAGTGGATCCAAAAATGGCTACAAGAGGTTTTCGTAAGGCGGCAGCAATATGCATGGGGCCACTGTCGTTGGTGACAAAGGCAGATGAAGTGTCTACAAGGGCAATAAATTGTCTGAGAGTTGTTTTGCCAGCAAGGTTCACAACGCGTGGAGGAAAGTGTCGCACGATGTCGTCAACAAGTGTTTTTGTGTCCTGATCCCCAAAATAGAGAACACGGCAGCGCATATCTTCTATAAGGCGATGTGTGAGTGCTATGAAGCGCTCTTTCGGCCAGCATTTGGCTGGTCCAAAAGCAGCTCCTGGATTGATTCCTATAATACGATGAGTATCAGAAACCCCATATGCCTCCAAGGTAGCCCACGCTTGTTTTTTTTCTTGCGCACTGACGTAGAGTGTGGGGCGTGTTAGGCTCGAGCTTTGCCCTGTAATTGGGTTGAGGAGTGCCTTATACATCTCTACTTCATGTACTTGTTCGGAGTTTTTTGGACGACATGCTGGATGAGTCAGCAAAAGACGGCGAAAATGCATGCTATAGCCTATGCGTACTGGGATTTTCGCTTTCCAGAACCACCATGCTGACGAAAATGAGTTTGTGGTGAGCAGACCTATATCAAATTTATGGTGTTTTAAATCGGCAATAATTTTTGGGACGTTTTTTTCTTTTTTTGAGAACGCAATAACCCCATCTACAAAAGGGCTCTCTTTCACAAGTTCACAAATTGAGAGATGCCCCAAAATAAACACCTCAGCATGTTTATTCCATGCTTTTATGTCTTCGAGTACTGGCAGAGCCATGACAGCATCGCCAATCCAATTGGGCATGCGGACAATTATTTTTGTTTTCTCATGGTGTGAGCACCCTTGCAGGGAGCTCACATCATGAGAAAAATCGATGTTTTTTTCTGACATTTATTTAGACTCTTGTTTTTTTTAACATAAATTCGTTATGCTACGCATAATGTTTTTTCATGGACGTCAATATATGACAAAGTTAATTTTTTATTTGCTGTCAGTTCTGTTATTCGTATGGAGCAGTCTTGTTTGCGATGAGCAAATAAGGCATGCAAACATGGCACATGAGGGTGTGGCAGTTGAGGAGCCGGTTGATATTGTATATACATGGGTAGATGGCGCTGATCCGCGTTGGCAAGTGATTCGCAGGTACTGGCAGACGGAATATATGCACTATCTTACGAATTCGGACTCAATTTCTTCGTGTCGGTATAAAAATCGTGACGAGTTGAAATATTCGCTACGTTCAGTGTATCAGTTTGCTCCATTTGTTCGCCATATCTACATCATCACCTTTAACCAGGTGCCTGCATGGTTGCAATCAGATCCTCGAATTACTATTGTGGATCACAGCGTGATTTTTCGAAATACTGAGGACCTGCCTACGTTTAATTCCCAAGCCATCGAGTGCAATCTCCATCGCATTCCAGGACTCTCAGAGCGATTTATCTACCTGAATGACGACGTGTTTTTTGGCTCAGAAGTAACTGTGGATGATTTTTTCACAAAAGATGGCGGCATTATTGTCACTCTCAGCAAACACTTGGCAGCTCGTGGAAAAAATACAGGCCTAGAATCTACCTACGAAAGTGCGTGGAAGAATGCGACAGCCCTCTTAAATAGCAATTTTAAAAAAGAAAGGCGCTTTAGGATGGCTCATGCCCCGTTTGCCTTTACAAAAACACTCTTCAAAGAGGTGGAAAATTATTTCTTCTATATTTTTGATCTGGTGATATCGCATAAATTTCGTCTCCCTTCCGATTTTCCCGTCATCAATGGCGTCATTCAATATTATGCGTTCTATACAAAAAGGGCCGAGTTTGGGCAAGCGGCTGCAGGGCAAGTGCGCATTACCGATGATGTAGTGAAGAATGAGGAAGCCTTAAAGGCCTTCGAAGGCACTCCTTGGAAGTTTTTTTGCGTGCAAGATGTTACGGAAAGTGATGATCCAGTAATAGATGTTCAAGTTAAGGAATTTTTTGAATTTCTCTACCCAAATCCTGCCCCCTGGGAGCGCAGAACAGATTGAGGATTTTATTGGCGAGGTATATAATGACACCCAATTATTTGGCAGGCACCGGGAGAGGATATGTTATTCTACTACCCCGAGCTTGCGAGGGGTAGTAGGATAACATGACACTAATAATACGCGGAGGAACACCTCTGAGTGGCGAGGTGCAAGTAGCGGGAGCAAAAAATGCAACGACAAAGCTGTTGGTTGCATCACTTCTTTCTGACAAGCGATGCACCTTGTATAATGTCCCGAACATTGGGGATGTTGAAATAACCGTTGCTTTATGCAAAGAAATGGGAGCAGAGGTTACTTGGGATAAAAAAGAAAAAACGCTCTCCATAATCACTCCAGAGCTCAAAACTTCCTATATTTCCCAGCGGTTTTCTGGGGCTAATCGTATTCCTATTCTTATGATAGGAGCGCTTCTAGGGCGCACGGAAGAAGACATTATTGTCCCAACAGCTGGAGGCTGTAAGCTGGGGCCGCGTGCAATTGATTTTCATATTGATGCCCTACAAAAACTGGGCGCAACTATTGAACTTCGCGAGATGAAGAAAGAGGCGGCCTATTTTGCCCATGCGCACAATGGCCTCAAAGGCGCTGTCATCAATTTGCCCTATCCTTCTGTCGGCGCCACTGAAAACAGCATTCTCGCTGCAGTTTCTGCCAAGGGGACAACTATTATTAAAAATGCCGCAGTAGAGCCTGAAATTGTCGACCTCATCCTCTTTTTGCAGAAACTCGGTGCCAATATCTCCATCGAGACAGATCGGACGATTGTTATTCACGGGACGAAAAAATTTTATGAAGTAGAACATACAGTCATGCCAGATAGGAATGAGGCCGCCTCATTTGCGATGGCGGCCATCAGCACCAAAGGGCGTGTGTTTGTACGAGGCGCACAGCATCGAGACATGATGTGCTTTTTGAATAAAATTCGTGAACTCGGTGGCGGTTTTCATATTAAGCACGACGGTATTGAATTCTTTTATGATGGCGCTCTTCAGGGGGGATGCCACTTAGAGACCGATGTGCATCCAGGTTTTTTAACCGACTGGCAACCACCCTTTGTCGTGCTTCTTACCCAGGCGTCAGGGGTGTCTGTCGTACATGAGACGGTTTACGAAAATCGCTTCGGCTATACTACCGCCCTCAAGGAAATGGGCGCACAAATTGCGCTTTATAAACAATGCCTTGGTGGAAAAAATTGCAGATTTTCGACAAATGCACACTATCATAGCATTGCGATTAGCGGCCCCACACCACTTTCTGGAAAGACTATTTCAATTCCTGATTTGCGCGCGGGTTTTGCCTATGTTATGGCAGCGCTTATCTCACCCGAAGAGAGCACTCTTTCAGGTCTACATTTTATTGATCGTGGTTATGAAGATTTAACCACAAAACTAGAACAGCTCGGTGCAACCATTTGCCGAGCAAAAGAGAGTCATGTGTAATTCTCCTGGCGGCAGAATTACACATGACGAAAAAATCAGCTATATGCAATTTTGCGATAGGAAAATTATGCCATGTGCGACTTTTCCTGACGGAAAAGTGCACATGGCGAAAATAGCGCACATAGTGCCAATACAATTAACGCGAGGCGCGACTTACGAGCTGTTCGAATTGTAAGGATTCATAGCCTTTTCTTTGCCCAAAGGGCAAAAATTGCAACAGCCCAGGGCAACGCCCTGGGTTAGGCGGTGGCCCAAATATTGTTGCCTGAAGGGCAACAACAGCAAAAAGTCGCACATCGCGTGAAAATTAGGAGGAATTATATGTCATCAATGAGTGCTGTAGAGATGAGCTCTTCGAGTAGTCTTTCGAGTAATTTTGCAAGTGAATCTATTTCATTAGTAGGGTCGCAGCTTCGCACGTATTCGAGCACAGAGAATCCAAGTGAGGAGGTCGAGACGGTGCGTCCGCGCCCTGGTCCAGGGCTTATAGCGCCGCCGCCCAGGGAGTCTTCGACCTCTATCCGTGAGCGAGATGATGGGACCGTGCGCGTCTTTATGCAAAAGTCGTTTTGGGATCATGGGGTTTTACGAGGTGTGTATTATTGTTTCATCTATTGGTTTCACCTTGGTGAGGCCCAGAAGGCAATTATGAGTCAGATATATGCCAACGTGAAAGAGGCGGTTTTGCACCGGGTAAATGTGACCATAGAAGAATGCGCACAGCGATTTTCTACCGCCCCAGAGGCACCTCTTGCAGCGCTTTTTGGAGATCGATATGACATGGTTGTTCATGCTCTAGGAAATGAGGAGCTGGCATTTCATCTTCTCATCGACAGTATACAGCTACGACGTACAAATGGGCGGGCGACGTGTAGCGATCTCTATAAGGTGTTGATACAGCGAATACTTGGCGTGGGATATCTTGCGGACATCTCAAGAGAGTATTTTCTTTCAAACTTAGCCTGGCTGCGCCGACCAAGAGATGTTGACAACTCAACGCTGCCCCCCCGTTCGGTTAAGGAAATACTTACAGCATGTGTCCAGAAGGCGCGTGAGCACCCTTGTCAAGACAAGATAAAGGGGCTGTTTGGTGATGGTGCTAATGGGACCGCCAATATTGCGAGGAACATTCTCATCGTAATTCAAGAAAATGTTCATGCATTTGCTACAAATATGAGAGACGTAAGATTTCTCATTGACGAAGATGCTGATTACGTCCGTCTTATCAAGCAACAGCTTAGCAGCGACGGTTTAGCGGCATTTCCATTTGTCGAAAACGAAGATAATTCGGAAGTAGCAATAACGTCTGCCACATAGCGTGGAGCCCTTTTACTACCATAAACATATTTTATCTGTTTATGGTAGTAGACAATAATTTAATAAATCTGATATAATTAGTGCATGTTTTAATTTTGAGATGGAGAAACTATGTCCAACGTAACCCAAGAATTTAGCAAATGGCGTGCCTTTTTTTGGCCCATTCATGCTTTTGAACTGAAAAAGATCTTGCCGATGTTTTTCATGTTCTTTTTTATATCTTTTAACTATACGATCCTTCGTGATACAAAAGATACGATTATCGTAACGTCTGCAGCTGGAGCTGCGGCAATTCCGTTCCTAAAAGTGGGTGGAGTGCTTCCGGCGGCGATTATTATCATGCTTATTTACTCTAAGTTGAGTAATATACTAAGCAAGACAAACCTGTTCTACACAACTGTGGCGCCGTTCCTTCTGTTTTTTGGCCTATTTCCGGTTGCGATTTATCCGTTTAGGGATGCATTGCAAATGGATAGCATAGCTAATTTCCTTCATGGCAGCCTGCCTGCAGGATGGAGTGGCTTTGCAGAAAGCGTGCGCAATTGGCACTACTCACTCTTCTACATCCTTTCTGAGTTATGGGGATCGGTAGTTCTTTCGCTTCTCTTCTGGGGATTTGCGAATGATATTACCAAGACCGGTGAAGCAAAGCGCTTTTATAGCCTCTTCGGTTTAGGTGCTAACCTTGCCCTTATGGTGTCAGGACCCTTTATTAGCAAAGTATCCGATATTCGACGCTATTTACCAGCAGATGTGGATGCTTGGCAGGTATCGTTAAATTATCTTATGACAGGCGTGGTGGTAGCAGGGATTGGTGTGATTGCGCTCTATGCGCTTATGCAGCGTTATGTACTTACTGATAGTCGTTTCTACGATCCGTCAGAGCTTAAAGCTGCTAAGAAGCCGAAGTCAAAGATGTCTATGACAGACAGCTTCTTGTTCTTGGCACGATCACCATATATCTTGTGCTTAGCACTTCTTGTGATCGCTTATGGTGTATCTATTAACCTTGTTGAGGTGACATGGAAAAACCAATTGAAATTGCAGTATCCCGATCCGAACGACTATAGCTCATTTATGGGTAATTTTTCGTTCTTCACAGGTACTGTGACTGTGCTTATGATGCTTTTTGTCGGTGGTAATGCTGTACGAAAAGGATGGGGTTTTGCAGCAATGATTACTCCTGTGGTTCTTTTGATTACAGGTGTTGCGTTCTTTGCCTTCATTCTCTTCCGTGACTCTCTTACTGGCTACATTGCTGCTCTTGGAACAACGCCGCTCATGTTGGCTGTGCTCTTTGGTGCTGCGCAAAACATTATGAGTAAGTCATCGAAGTACTCGCTCTTTGATCCGACGAAAGAGATGGCCTATATTCCTCTAGACCAAGAATCAAAGGTTAAAGGGAAGGCGGCTGTTGACGTGGTAGGTGCACGTCTTGGTAAGTCAGGTGGCTCTCTTATTCAAATTGCTCTTATGGGCGCGCTTGGCTCTATTTCTGCCATTACGCCATACATTGCAGCTATCTTATTTGTGATTATTGCAATATGGATGGTTGCTGTAAGGGTACTTGAGAAGAAGTTCTTAGCACTTTCTGCCGAAAAAGAAGGCCGTCAGACAACTGTACAGCATCAGGATGCTAATAAGGCAGCTGTCACAGCCTAATTCTCCTATTATTCTCCTGCCCCTTTGCAAGCAAAGGGACAGGAGAATATAATTTCTTATTATCAAAGTCTTTTGCTGTCATTAAATCAGAATAAATTTCCCGAAAAAATTCTACGAAAGATTTTGCGAAAAAAAAGTTTTGCGAAAAAGTTTTGCCGAAAAAGTTTTGCGAAAATATTGCAATATATATGCATTTTAATATATAATAGTAATTATTCTGTTTTATAATCAGAATTGTAATGTGTTTATGTATAAAATCTTATTATCAAGAGTAATTATTTTATGGCGAATTGTAGTAATAATTATAAAAATGTGCAATCAATGGCGGTCTTTCGATGGGATTCATCGATACCCAGTCCCTTAAACATTAATAGCAATAGGCCTTACTACGCTCAACTGTATACTCATGACAGGCGTCCCATAAGAGCTGCTATTGCTATGACTTACGAAGGCAATGGTAGGAGTCTTGTTCTCGAGAATGATGATGAAGTAGGAGGTATGAAGTACGAAAACTGTGATCCTATACCAGACCGGCGATCTGCTACTGGATATCGAGTTCGTGACTCAGTAACAATAGATAGGTTATACAATTGCACGCACCTTGTTTCCGAAAAAGTACATAAAGTGGGAACAGCTTTAATAGAAATTGCAATCGTAGATAGCTTTCGCAGAAGATATCAAGGACGAGTATCATTAGATGCAGTACACAATTCACATGGGTTCTACTGGAAACTCGGATTTCGGCCAACCAATACAAGCACAGAGGTATTCTTAGCTAAACTCGGTAAAAAAATCCAAACAAACGTAATGCTTACAGAAGCTGAATCTCGTTTTGTCCAAAATAAAAAAACTAAAATAGCGGACGAAATACCTGGATCAGACTCAGAAATGTTACAAATCTGTTCTGTATCAATAACAGAAGCAATGCAAATGGCTTTTGAGCAGGGCATAGATATGGACAAGATTATGGGAAGTGATCGCGCGACAGATTATGGTAGCTATGATATGTCACTTCCTACAGATGCAATTGTTCAATGGGAAGAGCGTATTTTATTTGAACCAACTGTTATTGGTCATAGCGATGTAGTTATTGGTGAACTGTTTATAAGAAAATTGCAGAGGGATCGCGAACCTCAACGAATTCTAGATATAATTGGTGAATACTGCGCTGTGTAGTTGTCCTTCATAGCCCGCTCGGCTCTATTTCTGTCATTTGTTGAGGGGATATAGAGAGGCTATGAAAAGTATTGCATTCTTTTCCCTCTGTCTTGTATAGTAGAGGGAAGTCTTTATTCAAGGGGCAATAGCTCAGCGGTTAGAGCAGCGGACTCATAATCCGTTGGTCCTAGGTTCAATCCCTAGTTGCCCCATTCTTTTGTACATACGTGTGAATTAATTGGGTTGAGTAATAACAAATCGAATATTTCAATTTGCTGAAGTTTTCCCTGATGAGCAAATTGTCGTTACACTGTCACGACATTCTCCTAAAAGATAAGAGAACGATTTCAGAGCATGTAAAAAATATTTTTAATACGGGTGAGCTACGAGAAGATTCAGTTGTCCGGAATTTCCGGATAACTGCCGCAAATGGTAAGAATTATCAGGTTATTCACTACAATCTTGATGTTATTATCTCTGTTGGTTACCGAGTTGCATCGCATAGAGGTATGCAGTTTCGCATTTGGGCTACTCAACGATTGAAAGAATATCTTGTCAAAGGGTTTGTCTTAGATTTTGAAGACATAGCTCTATCTACAGTCAGGAATGGGTTTTTAAGCTATCAGAGGGCAATAGTAGGCTTGAGCTGTATAAGCTTATGAGCATGGTTGCACCAAACGGTGTTGTAGATATCCCATTCGTCACCAACTATCACTCCCTCACTGTCCCCCTTCATGGGGGACAGTGAGGGAGTGACAATACTTTTCCACACGCTCCATGAAACGCCGTCCTAATTCCATCTTTTGTGTGGTTAAGGCTGTGTGGCGGTTATAGCGCTCCTGCTTCATTACTTCTTGATGGATATCCTGCTCAGCAATGCGTTCTGACTTCATACTATGGCTTTGGAGGAGCCTCTGTATTTTCTCCACTGTAAGTACCATGGGAATGTATCCATTTTGTGCTATTGAAGCATCCGTGGTTTGTTCAAAGCCTAAGTTTGCATAAAAAGGGGTAGCGGATGGGCAAGCGCTGAGAACAAATGATCTCTGGTGGCTAATATCACTGACAATATGTGTCATCAAGGCAGTGCCAGCACCGCGGCAAGGCCTTTTCTGCATAGGGTCTAATGGAATATTATGCGGATGCGTCACAATACAAGTAAGCTCAGGATCTTCTTCTTGCTCTGAAAAATTCATAAGTGCCATTGCTTGAATGGTATGCGCTTCATCGTACGCTATATAAGGGATTTCTAAAAGATTGCCTTGCCGTAATCGTTCTATGAAAACTGAGATGACGGCTGTGGCGTCCATTATGAGGTTGATTCGCTCTTCCGGAAAACTCTCTTGCACAAGCGGTGCGCTCCATTGATCGAAAGCAATATCTAACCACTCTTGTGCTACATCTTCGAGAATCGCACGATTTTGTGGTGTAAGGATTTTTACTGTTCGTAGCCTGCATTCTGGAGGAGAAAGTAAGGTGTTAACAGATATGGGCTCTCTTGTAGCTGCAAGGCCAAGAAGAGAAGTGTTATCTTGAGTAGATGCAGAAACATCTGCTACATTAATAAGTAATGCTGGATAAAATTGAGTATTTACAGATAATGACATAATTAAATGATATTACCAAAACACGCTATAAAATTCCAGGGAAAAAATAAAAAATGAAAGTGGAAAATGCATATTTTAGATAGGTTGACTTTTTAATTAAATTCATGTATCATATTGATATAATTATTATAGTTTATTATGTCTTTTTTAAAATCATTGCTTTTTGGCTCTGCAGGATCTTACACTATTTTTGGTACTAAGATGAAGTTTGAAAATGAACTTCCATCACATCTGACTCCTCCTAGCTTAGATAGATTAGGTATTATTTCACAATTAGCATTTAGATGCATACACAGTGATGCCTTTCGTTGGATTACCCAAGGGTATACTCATGTGTTCGTGCATGAGATGAGTCATGCCCTAGCTTGTAAAGTACTCACTGGTCAAAATTCGGAAGTGAATGTTTTTACAAGTCTCTGTGTAGGAAACTATCAGCCCCCTTCAGCAGTGGGCTATGCTTCAGATTGGAAACGAACTCTTATTGAGACTGCAGGACCCATGGGAGACATTGCCTTCGCTACTTGCAAACTAGTTGCTGCTACAGCCTTGAAAAGCTACCTTTCTTGGCCAGTTGCGTTAGCCTTGGGAAGCGGGGCAGTAATTTGGATCTCTGGTGAGCTTCTTTATGCATATGTTTCAGCCTCGAATAGCGATCATGGTGATTTTGGTTCTATTGCACGCCGTGGCAATACCCATCTAGCGTTAGCTAGCACAGCTCTTGCTAGTCAAGTTGCTTTAGGAATATTCGCAGCGATTAAGCTTGCAGCTTAAAATTTTACACCTCCGAGGGCCCTAGCGTGAGTTTATTGTGAAATTCTTAATAATGACTCTACAGACCTTTTTAAATACATTTTTGTGTATACACTAACTCTATACAGAGTCTCTCTTTACAGTTGGTGTATACAAACGCAGTAGCAAAAAACGCGTCTACAATGTGTTGACAGTGAAGCTTAGAAAAACTTCACAATAAACTCACGCTAGCTGATGACGACCTTCAATCACTACGATCAGCTGGGCGAGCTTGCTCGTCCAGCTGATCGTAGTGATTGCAAGCGGTAATTAAGTTTTGCCGCCTCTTGCAAAATCTCCTTTACCCCCATATTGCTGCTCAGGCCCCCAAAGCGGCTTTTTTCTATGGAGATCAGCAGTCTTTGAATTTCACCTTGTAGGCCTTCTTTTGATAAAAGCTCTGGAGCTTCAATAAGCTCTTTTGTGATTCCTGCTTCATAGAGACCGAGTAAGAGCGCTTCTCGTACGAGCCTGAGGGCGGTATCAGGGTCTCCCTCTTTCAGGGCGCTCAGCATTAATTCACGGCTAGAGACGTGTCTTTTTTCTTGCTGCCATGTATGCCATAATTTGCTGATGATAACTTGCAGCAGAAAAAGAAGGCCAAGGACAATGACTATGGTCGCAAATAATGAGGCAGGCACATGGCGCGCCTGAAGGGTGTTTTCGGTAAGGGGCATATTGCTCTCTATGATGCTTGGCGGTAAAGGCGTGGCTTGCTCGTGAGTTGGTGCTGTCTTCTTTGGAGGTGGTGGTGGAGGAGTATTTGAGTGGACAACTAGGGGGATAGCTGATGTTTGTCCAACAAAATAGGTGCCAAGCGAGGAATCAAAGGAAGAAAATATGATTGGAGGAATTTCCTTTACCGATGCATAACGAGGTCTAAGTGATACCGTGAAGCGCTTTTGATTATCGGTGATAACTCCTGCAGGGACAATACTGCTAAAGGCAAACCCTGCAAAGCCTTTTTGACGTGAAAGATCCGGAAATTGAACGGTATCAAAATCGCCTCTTCCAGAGACCACTACTTCTACTTCTACAGTATCACCGATAGCCACAGGGCCCGTGCCTACACGACGTGCATAATAGGAGAAGATCCCTAAAGCACCTGTAAATGAGGCGGGCTTATCTTTTTCGGGAAAGGGGCTTACTTGTAAGGAAAAACCCGGGCTATCCGCTTTGAAGAGCGGAGGGACTTGGACAATATTGCCAAGGAGATCTTTTGCAAAGGCGAATCCCTCGATACGAGAAGGGGGTATAGTATATGATCCTGGCTGCATTGTGAACGCTTTTTGTGCTATATTTTGTACGGTATACTCTCCACTTGTATAGGTAGTTACAACAGGGCTGCCCACATTTTGAAAGCCTGCTATATGAAGCAGTGGCAGCTCTTCTGCCGATAAGGCAATAGGGATTTTGAAAAAGATGCGGTATTCAAAGGTCACGCGCTGTCCTGGATAGATAAGCCCCTGCTCTTTTATGCCAGCTTCGAGTTTGAGAGTAGCATTGGAAACGGTAGCGACAACTTGATACGTACTTTGCGGAGAAATAATATCAATCTCACCCACCTTTGCCGTAATGCTATCGACGGTATAGATGCCCTCCTTTCGAGGTGGTAAGAAAAAGCGATATGTCGAGACAACAAGGCTTCCCGGGCCTTCTTGAGGAAAGATAAGTTCAGGATTAGGATGCTCATCGCGAACAAAAGTTACGACAAGCGGCTTGCCACCCATGAGAAAGCTTGTAGGGTCTACCTTTTGCTCTGCCATGCGGATAATGGTGATGGTCACGGGAATCGGCTGGTTGGCAATAGCGTCCTGGAAGGCCACGGAGGCTGTCATCTTTGGAGGTAAATTCACTGAGATAGGTCGAGGATTTTGCATCTCTTGCAAAAACAAGAGACTTGGCGAGGCGAAAAATACTATAAATAATAAAAATCTTACCATGGCTTTTTCGAGGGTTCTGGGGGATTATGTGGCTCTTGGCGCATGAGTGGTAGATCCGAGAGGTTCATCTCTTGTAAAAGCGATGATACAGCCCCAGGAGATGCGCTTGGAGGCGGTGGTGGCCCCTTACTTTCTTCCTGCTGAGCAAGTTTTGCAAGCTGTTTTTCGAGTGCATCAATAGCTGTGAGGGTATTGGATGCGCTCTCTTTCTCAAGAGCAGAAGTAAGTGCAGTTTCAGCAGATGTAAGCTCTGCAGACGTCGGCAGGCTATGTACAAAAAAGCCGGATCTCATACGCAAAGAGGGACTAATATAGCTAAGATAGGCCTTTTCATTTTTTTTTGCTCTCTCAAAATGGGAGATTTCGTTTTTTTGCTCTTCAAGATAGGCAATTGCCGTTTGAATTTTTTGAGCTGTAGTTGCCTGCATATAATCCACTTCAAATTTCTGTTTTTCTAGCTGACGTTTAGCATATTTTAGCTTTTCTATGCTATATCGTTTAAATGCCTCATCATGTTGTATGTGCTGAATACCTGCTTCTGCATAGTCTATTCGATCTGCAATGGTAGTTGAAGCTGCTTCTGTAGGGGGCAGCTTCAGGGCGTTATCAAGAGACGTGAGAGTGGTAAGTACGCTATTATGATATACAGTATCTACAAAGGCTGCAGGGGCATTTTCTGGCAGTTCAATTTCTCTAAAGGTTTTTTCAGCATCATCGCCATCTCCCATCATGATATAGATGGTTGCAATATTGTATAAGACGTAGGCGCGATCGAGCTCAGACAGGTTGGTAGCCAGGAGCCCCTGCAGATTCGATATGGCAAGCTCGTAGCGTGCAGCTTTTGCTAAAATAATATTATTTGCTACGGTGTCGTTAATATCTCCATAGAGGGTGCCACACACGAGGAGAAGTCCTAGGCTTGTCTTCTTTGCATAACTCTCCAGACTCTCTGGAAGGAGTAGGGCAATAATCAGAAAAAAGAGACAGGCCGCAAGGGGATAGTCTGCAAGGGATGTCGCTGCCGGTGGTGGCTGCACCGCTTTATTCATTCCCGCGCGAGCTAGTAGATCGCCTATCACTTGAAAAGAGTTCAGATGCTGCGCAAAATAGCTATTTCCACCGCTTGTGTTGGCAATTTCGGCAAGAAGCTGGGGATTTTCGTGGCTTATAACGGGCTTGCCTTCATACAAGACATTAGGCACCGTAGCCCCCTCTTGAGTGCCGATACCTATGGTAAACCAAGGCATAGAGGCTTTATAAAATGGCGCTACGTTATCGAGAATATCTTTTTCGGTATTGACGGTGTCTTCACCATCACTAAAAAATACAAAAAGGGGCTTTTTCTGCATGGGACTATCTATGTATCGCTGCTTCATAGTTTGCATGAGCGCGGCAATATCAGTGCCTGTCTTTTTTGTGTCATTGATTGCAAGAAATGAGAGGGCAAAATGGAGGGACAAAAGATCTGTGGTCGCAGGCACTTTACATACAGTATCTCCTGCAAAAGCATACAGCGAGACGTATATGCCGCCCAACTGATCTGTAATGTCTTTTGCAATATTTTTTGCAACTTCAAGGCGGGCTGTGTGGTCTTTAGTATCTGCTGCGCTCATGGATGCAGAAACATCAATCAGAAAGGCAATTTCATCGAAGTGTAGCGTTGACACTGTGTTGGACGCTGCTTCCTGATGCTGCGGTTTTGCAGTAGTTGGCTGCATCAAGGCAATCACCGCAAATATAAAGCTGAGCGCTAGCGAGAGGGCATATAGCCAAAAAAATCTTTTTTGTCTTGGTATCAGACCAAAAGGTTGGTTTTCTTGAGCATACATTGCCTGGAGCGCGCGCTTTTTGGCTTTAAAAAGAAGTGAGTACATGAAGAGTATGATGGGTGCTCCATATACCCACAGCCCAATCTCTGGTACTTGATAATATATTACAGCTATCATTATGGACATGATCTTGCAAATAGGGTTTCTAAAAGGCAGCCACCAAACAGAAAAACAAGCCCTATAATAATGAAAAGAGGCTGTAGATTAGTTGTAGGTGGATTTTCTGTGGCTATTTCTGGTGCCAGTGTGCTTTTTTTAAGAGTATCTAGTTTTTCGTATATTTTTGGTAGTGGGCTGAGAGTATCGCTTACAAAAAAAGCGCCCCCTGTGTGCGTAACTGCATCTTTAATCTCTTGCACTTCACGGATAAACTGGGACTCGAGGATAACAGGATCAACACCAATAAAAAAAATAGGCACATGATTTACAGCTGCAAAGTCTGCTGCTTGCTGCGGTCGAATACTGCGGAAACGGTCATGTAGATCATCGGGATGAGGGCTTTGTAGGCCGTCAGTAAGAATAATAATGGCTTGGCTCTCTATTGTGTATACTGGTTTATGCAGCTCACGTTGTAGTTCGGCATAGTGCTTTGCCGAGAGAATGAGATTTACTGTTTTTAAAAGAGCATATCCGATAGCAGTTCCTTCAAGATCATCCGAGGGCACGATGGTAATAGAGACAAGTTTTGAAAGAAGCTCCTGACGATCGATGGTAAGAGGGCAGACGATCTCTGGTATGCGAGCAAATTTGACTAATCCAATCAAGTCATTTTTTCGCTCTTCAATAATTTTTTTTGCAACTTGTTTTACCCAGGTGATTTTTGCCTCATGGCCGCCGCCTTCGACTACTACTTCTTCCTGCATAGAACCTGATTCATCAATGAGAATATAGAGTGCAACGCCTTGACGAGACAGCTCCGGCTTTATAGAGAGAGAGGACGCATATTCAGGGTGTAGCCAGGCAAGACCAAAGAAAAACAGTGCAGCCAAAAAAAATGGGAGTATAAGGCCGTGGAGGAGAGTTTTTAGGGTGGTATATTTTTGCAAAAATGGGGCGGCAGAATAGAGTAAAGTGGGTCTGTGTTTCTTTTGGATAAGATAATAGATGCCCCATACAAGCGCTACAAGAATGCATATTTTCAGCATGACGTTATAATTCAGGCACCACAACAAGATCAGGGTGCAGCTTAGCGCGCAGTACGTGTTGAATATACGAAAGAGTTGCCCCCGTCGCTGAATGACAAGAGGTGCAGCTGCCCTGATACGCAATGCTTACTTCTCCATTTTTCGTGATATTGAGCACTTCGATCCCGCCGGCATCGAGCTCTATATAGGGCCTGATATCAGAGGCAATGACCTCTTCAAGAAGTGCAAGCTGCTGTTTTGTAGCCAGTTCTAAAAACCCAGGATACCCTCCCTCAATTGCCTGGATTTCATGACCCATCACAGGTGGCGCGACGTAGCCATGCGCTAAGGGAATATGCCCACACTGCATGCTTGCGGCTTCAATTGCATCGACGACCATATTCAAGTGTGGATATACTGTTTGAGGAAATGCTGGGATATCATTTTTATCGCGCACATGCTTATCGATGAGGTCTGCAGTAATGCGATGGGCTTGATCGTAGTTCTTGCCAATCACAAGCTCGCAGGCAATCTCTGCTGCCGCAATGAGCGCAGTATTGCCGAAGGCTTGAAAGCGTGCATCGATGATGACGCCATCTTCTGGATCGATAAGCCAGTAGAGGACCACTTTATTGCCATCATAGACCCCTCCTTCAACACCTTGCGCAAATTCAAGAGAGCGCTCTATTGCATCCTCTTTAGTAAAGGTGCCGACGCAGTAAGGCGTATCTATCCGGAGCTGCACTTTTTTGCTGTACTCAGTCCAGGGAAAGGGGCGATATATTGTGTTCATAATAACGTTTTTGATAATTTTCGTAGGCGTACTATGGCCTCGCCTATAATTGTAGCAGCTTTTTCAATATCGTGCTCGGTTGTAAACTTTGAAAGACTGAAGGAGAGTGTACATGAGGCGATGATATGATCGATACCTGAAGCTTCTACGACGCGTTCAATATGCTGCTCGCAGCCGCCGCCCATGGTGGCAAAGACCCCTTTTTTGCTCAGGGCATAGAGGAGTGCTTCGCTTCGTATGCCATAAAAGGCAATGGCTGAAGTGGTCGGCAGCCGCTCGCTTTCTTTGAATAACACGCTCGCTTCGGGACATTGCTGGATAATACGCTCTTCAAAGAGGTCACGCAGGCGTGCTACTTCACTACAATAGAGGGTGCTACTTTGCTCTGCTTCTATACACGCTTGTCCCAGCGCAATTTCGAGAGGTACGTTTATAGGGCCACCGCGAAAGCGCGTCTCTTGCCCATCACCTGCTATGAGAGGGATAAGCGGTGTCCCTTTTCGTGCAAAAAGGCCGCCAGTGCCCTTAGGGGCATGCAGCTGTTCACCATTGAAGGTAAGATAATCGGCACCAAGCTCGGCAAAGTCGACAAGAAGTTTGCCAAGTGCATGGGTGACATCAATGTGCAGAAGAATCCCCCGCTCTTTACAAAGTGCAGCGATATCATATACGGGCTGTATAACACCTGTGAGGGCAGATGCTAGGGGAAGAGAGATGAGGCAGGTGCGAGGAGTAATTGCCTCGATGATGCTGTCTAGTGGCACATACCCCTCTTTTGACACTTTGGCCATTTGAAGGGCGCAGCCCTCTTCTTCTAATTTTGAAAGTGCATAAATCGTTGCCGCGTCCCCTATAGTGGATGTGATAAAATGGGTTTTGCCTGTTTGCCGCGCCACTTGTTCATACACAGAGTGAATGACTTGTGTTATTGATTCACTATATGATGATGTAAATACAAACAAATCATCCTCTTTGGCACCGGCGAGGTGGTATATAGCGTGTAGAGCCTTTTCGATAGGTCGCAATAGTTCTTGCCCCATCGCATGTGGGCAAGAGGGGCTAGCATAATGCTCCTCAAAGTAGGGCATCATGGCTAAGATAACCGTTTGAGAGGGTTTTGTTGCTGTGTTGTTGTCTAGGTATGTCATATATTGTACTCGTGTTCTCGCAAGCGAGAACACGAGTACAGTATATGATATAAAACTGTCCTGAATCAATCGTTTTTTGTAGAGAATACTTTCCTTTAAAGGTATATTAGGCTACGATGGTACCACATGAATGTGGAGAGTTGGCTATGACTATCATAAAAATACTTCTGTTTGTAATGAGCACCTTTTACGCTCTAAATGCTGCCGTACAAGAGGCTCCAAAGGCACGTGGGCAATTTTTTGGGGTGTTGCGCCAGAGTGATGAAGAGGCGATAGATGATGATGCCTATAGTGAGGGAGATGCGCTTATTGACGAAATTATCGATAAAACAGTAAAGAGTATTAAAAAGAAGTATGCTGTTGTTCGATTGCAAAAAGAGAGCGTGCTGTCTCAAGGTCTTATAGGTACCATCTCGATGCATTTAGAGATGTGCAAAGAGATATGCAAAGAAGATGCGCGAAAAATACTCGTTGCAACGGCAAAGGAGTTTATGCAGAACGTAAGCCACAGCAGCAAAATAAAGCAATTTTTAAAACATCCTCCCTTTGCTTTAGAAGATCTCCAAATAGTACTCTATTGTTATCAGGAGAATATGGACAACGACGACTCCATTGCGCTCGCAGATATGACCAAAGGGACTTTGAATTATATCACCGTAGATTGCCATAATAATTTTGCATGTAAGGAATATCGGGAAACCTATGAGGAAGCGGTTCAAGCTCTTAGTTTATAAATTATTTATTTTAATGTGTGTCTGGATCATAAAAGGTGAAGGAGTAGAAAAAGTAAGCCCCTTTACGAGGTCCTTGCAACAGTATGGGTTTTGTACCTTTTGTTTACGCTGCCATACGGGCGGCTGCAAAGCACTCAAAGAGGGTGTCGCTCAGGAGTATGCAAAACGAGTCGAGCAAGAACAAAATTTTCGAAGAAAGATTTGGCGAGAAGATCACGATGAAAACGGAGAGAGATATCCATATTGGGATGGAGGGCGCCCATACGAACACCAAGGATATTAGCGAAGAGAAAAAGCGAAGTCGAATAGCGGTTAAAAAGAAGCTCAAGCGGCTTCGAAAGGGGATACAAGAAAAACAGCAAAGTCTTGAAGAGGCTCAAAATTGGCAAGGCACTCAGCATCTTGCAGACCTTCTCAAAGCGCATTTCTACATGCTCCAAGAAGGTATGAGCTCAATTACGATTCCTGATTGGGAAAAAGAGGGAGCTTTAGTGGAAATTCCGCTTGAGCCTTTAGTGCCTCTTGACACACAGCTCAAAGCACTCTACACTACAGCAAAAAAACAAAAAAAAGCCATTCTGCCACTACAAAAGATTGTGCAGCATCTCCATGATGAAGAGGGTAAGTGGGAAAAGGTACTCACCCAAATAGAGTCTACAGATACGCTTGAGGCACTCGAGTCTTTACAAAGGGAGCATCAGCTCGTACAACAAAAACCAAACGCTTCAAAGGTGAGTCAAAAGCAGCCACTTGCCTACCATGTGTTTTATTCAGCCTCACATCACACTATCTATGTGGGAAAGAGTGCTGAGGGCAACGATTTTGTTACATTTAAGATGGGACATGGCGATGATCTGTGGCTGCATATCCATGGCACAGCAGGCTCTCATGTACTCATAAAAAAGCAAAAGAACATGCAAATCGATCCAGAAACTATTGCAGATGCGGCTCACTTAGCTATATATTTCAGTAAAGAGCGCTCGCAGTTGCAAAAAAAGCATGAGGTGATTCTGTGTGAAAGACGCGAGGTCTCGCGAATGAAAAAAATGCCTCCAGGGAAGGTGACAGTGCGTACTTCTAAGACGCTCTGCATTGTACTCGATCCGCAGCGTATTGAGGCTATTAAAGATCGTTAATAAAGCTTTTGCCTACTTGCCTTGCCCCACGCAGAATAATAGGGCAGCGCAGAGGGTCCTCTTTCCATTTTTTTAGCTCTGTTTCTATAGCTCGTTTCATGCCTTCAGTATACAAGATTGGCTAATTTATGGGGGTGATTTTCGCCAATTCTTGGCTAATTTATGGGGGTGATTTTAGCCAAAAACCACGCCATATGCGACTTTTCCTTACGGAAAAGCGCACATGGCGGAAATATTTTCAGGAAAGATTAATTGTTCCTCAGGCCTCAGATGATGCTTACGTGAGTATTGACACCAGGGCTATTTGGACGCGGACACGGAAATTCGGTAGTTCTACTAATTCCCTAGATTCGGAAAAATATTTTTGTCATGTGCAATTTTTCGATAGAAAAATTCGCACATGACACAGCACTAGTCATCACGCTTGAATCGGTAGCCTACTCCTCGAACGGTTTCAATAAAGTCAAAATGTGGTCCAAGCTTTTTTCTGAGGGCTGCTATATGCACATCAATATTTCTATCCACGACAAAGGTATTATCGCCCTGAAGATCATCCAGGAGTTGGTTTCTGGTAAACACTTTCCCAGGACAGATGGCGAGGCGGCGCAAAATGCCAAATTCTGAAAGAGTTAGGTTAATGGTCTTGTTTTTCTTCTTTACAATGTAGGTTTCTAATTCTATGGAATATTCGCCAAACTCAATACGCTTTTCATCTGGTTCATCCTCATTATTACGTCTCAGGACTGCTTTTATACGAGACATGAGGACGCGTGGGGAAAAGGGTTTTGTCACGTAATCATCAGCACCAAGCTCAAGGCCTAACACCACGTCTGTCTCTTCGCTTTTTGCTGAAATCATAATAATAGGAATATGCTTTAATGCATCATTCGCTTTGACTTTGCGGCAGACATCGAGCCCATTTTGTCCGGGTATCATAAGATCTAAGATGAGAAGATCTGGCGGCTGTTTTTGAAGAGTTTCATAGCCATTTAATCCATCATACGCTACGGAAAATGCATAGCCAGCCATCTCTGCTTGTAATTTAATTAGGGCAGCAATGTCTTCTTCATCTTCTATAAGCAATATTTTTTGTTTTTGCATCGTGTAAAATCCTTAATTATGAGACATAAGATTATGAGAGCATAAGTATAGCAAGAGGACGAATTCATGTCATGGGATAAATGGAGCGATGCTAAAAAAACCGTGCATAAAAAAGTAAAAACAGGTATGATGTAAGACAATTAAGGAGAAGATTATGGAAGCGATAACCGTATCATGGGATGCAATACTTGCAGTGGTAATGTCAATGCTGATTCTACCGACATTGGCATTTTTAGGATTTATTCGCCGAGAAATCAAAGACTGGAAAAACGAAATGAAAGCAGACTCTGTAGCGCTGCGCAGTGAAATGAAAGCAGAATCTGCAGCGCTACGCGACGAAATAAAAGCAGAGTCTACAGCGCTGCGCCAAGAAGTATCTGTGTGGAGGCAAGAAACACGAGAGGAGACGGCAGCAATATGGCAAGAAAGAGATCGACAAGATCAAAAGATCGATCAGCAAGCGCAAAGGATCGATCAGCAAGCACATAGGATAGACCAACAGATACAACAACAGGCACTGAGAATGGATCAACAAGCAAGACGGGCAGATCAGCAGTATGAGATGTTTATGGCGCTTGTAGGAAAACGTCCTACTCAATCTGAACCATAATATAATGCACAATGTTTTGGCTGGTTATTTTATTATACGCATTATTTGCGAGCATCTTCACGATTTCAAAGCAAAGTCTTTTTTGTGCAGAGCCCTATTTTTTGGTTGGGACGAGAATGGCCATTGCTGGAATCCTTATGTTGGGATTTCAGGCCCTTCGATGTAGAAAAGAACTGATCATTAAAAAGGGGACAATACTAAGGCTTTGCAGCCTTGCCTTTTTTAATATTTACATCACCAATACATCGGAGTTTTGGGGGCTCAAGCACTTAACTTCTTTTAAAACTTGTTTTATCTATAGCCTGTCGCCTTTTGTGGCAGCCTTGCTTTCTTTCCTTTTTTTCAAAGAAAAACTACACTATAAGAAATGGATAGGTCTTGCAGTTGGCTTTTGTGGTCTTTTGCCGGTGCTTCTCAGTCATACAAGTCTTGAAGAAGCAGCGGGTAGCCTGTGGGTATTTTCACGGGCAGAACTGGCGGTTGTGGTGGCGGCCATTTCTGGGGTATATGGCTGGATGGTGCTCAAGCAGCTCGTGCAAGAAAATGGCTATAGTCCTATCACTGCCAATGGGTATTCGATGCTTTTTGGAGGGGTGCTTGCGCTCAGCCATTCTTTGATAGTAGAAGAGTGGACACCGATTCCTGTGACCGATGTGTGGCCTTTTGTGGGATGCACCTTCTTTTTAATTGCTATTTCGAATTGTATCTGCTATAACCTATATGGGCACTTACTGAAGACCTTTTCAGCAACATTTATGTCCTTTGCAGGGTTAACCACGCCACTTTTTACCGTGTTTTTTGGCTATTTGGTTCATGGAGAGGTAACGAACATGAGCTTTTGGGTATCCTTTTCGATTGTGGCGAGTGGATTACTCCTATTTTACCTTGAAGAGTTGAAAAAGAAAGCGATTCAAATATGATAGCATCACTTGCACAGACTCAAAATTTTGGGTTTCAAGACTCTGGATTTGCAATACGTCGTTTTCAAGCGATTTCTCGTAAATACCTTTTTTTTCATTTCTTATTTATAGGACTCGTTGTTGTTGAGCTCCTCTTTTTAGCTCTTTTTCTCCATCCTCTTATTGCATTTCACTGTATTGGCATAGCTGTAGGCTCTATTTTCTTTACGTGCTTGATGTACGCTCTTCTTAGGCTCTATTTTCAGGAGCAAAAGAATGAAGAATTTATACAACTCAAAAATGCCATCTTAGAGAGAAGTTCGGCTATTGTCGATACGGCATTTGGTATAGCTGATGCCTTGAAAGACATTGAGAAAACTTTTTATAATAAAACCCCGCTTGCTCAGTCCCCGCTTACGCAGCGATTAAGCGCCTATCTGCATTGGCCAGATGTATATGCAGTTCGGGAGCTTTTTTTGTTAGAAGCCCTTGCGGCACGCCTGTCGTGTATACGTAAGAGCCCAACTCATGCTGAGGCACATGCCGCTCTTGCACATACCTATAAGCGCCTTGCAGCGTTCTATGCTGACTCTGTAAGTCTAGTGCAAGAGCGATATGTACTACACTCTTTTCTGCCTTCAACACGTATGCTACAGACATACGAACAAAAGAGGAAAAATGCCATTCAGGGGGCTTTAGAAGAGCTTAAAATCGTCACCGAATATGCCCCACAAGAGCTGTGGGCACGAGAGTCACTTGCTGCATGTTATCGAGACCTTGGTTTATACCAAGAACAGCTCTGCGAATACGAAACGCTCTTGCAGCTCAAGCCTGATAGCCCTCACATACTCTTAGAGCTCGGCAAGCTGCATTTTCAACAAGGCTGTAATGGGAAGGGGCTCAAGGTGTATGAGCGGTTGCAGGGGCGAGATACTGTTCTTGCCGCTGAGCTTATTGGGTATTACGGGATTCATTCTACTACCCCCTCGTAAACTCGGGGGCAGTAGAATGAATAAAGCAGCTACACAAGAGCGCGGCAGAGACCAGGTTTGAGGTATGCATAGCTATTAGGCGCGGCTACATCACCAGTATCAAAAAAGGAATCGCTCCATTCGCCACCAGCCATCGCAAGCATAACGCCTTGCAGCTCACATTGCCGTAGTTGAGGAAATGCTTGTTCAAGGATTGTACGCAGTTCAGCAATTGTACGAATATTACAAACAGGCCCGTCAACGAAAATTATGGCATTTTTCAACGAAAGAAATTGTAATGCTCTAAACTCACGCAGACAACGCAAACAACATATACCATTATCTACTATTAATGTGTTTAATTCTTGAAAATCACAGATGCCGCGTTCGAAGAGGGCAAACAGTGTTCCAGAGGCATCGATTTCTATAACGTTAGACAGGGAGTTAAGAGCTGAGCTGATAAATGTAACAATTGGATATCTGTTTTCGGGATACGGTAAGGAAGGTGTGCCCTGTAAGGAAGGTGTGTCCTGTAAGGTGAAACGCAGGTCAAGGGATTGTGCTCGAGGACCATGTATCCTCAGGAAGTCAATTTCCGCTTGATTGAAGTCTCTGTTTTCTCTGCGTACGGTGTGTAGAATTGCCGAAATGGGGTCATGGACGGCATAGGCAACGATTATAGAATTCACACTAGGCGGGAATCTATGGCAATTACTTACATTTGTAAAAATTTCGTTACGTATTGGGTGAGGCGAGGACATCGTTGCTTGTAATGATGACAGGGCTGAAGATACGCTAGCTGCTATTGAGGAGCTTGAGCTTAAACTACTTGTACTCAAGCTACTTGTACTTGAGTTACTTGCGCTCCAGCTACTTATACTCGAGCTACTTAAACTTGATAATACTGGATCAGGCATACATCCTAGATCCGGCATAAGATTGCAATCCATCGTAACTGGATTCATAACAATATATCCTCTTTGGGTGGCTACCTAATAATCGCAAAACAAACAAGATTTTGTGAATATAGATAGCATATGTTGACAGGCAGTATATCATATCATGAAAAAAAGCGCAGGCGCAAATTAATATCCCAGTGGTGTAGAGGGCTCCGCAGGAGCCCTCTACACCACTGGGATATCATCTCTCCGGCAGGCTAAACAAATCTTTTATGGCCTGGATGGTAGTATCTCTGCCGATAGCGGCTATGGCATCGGTAAGAGGGACTTTTTTGGGACAGACCACCACACAATTTTGGGCATTGCCGCAGCCGCTGATGCCTCCTTCTTGCATGAGGGTGTGGAGCCGGTCACTTTTTTGTAGGGCTCCGGTGGGATGGATGTTAAAAAGACGCACCTGGCCAATGACGGCAGGGCCCATAAAGGTCGAGCGCTCACTTACCTGTGGACAGGCTTCGAGACAGCAGCCGCATGTCATGCACTGTGCTAAGGAATACATCACCTCTTGCTGCTGCTGTGAAATTTTTGGATAGGGACCAATATCGCGGCTATCATCGGCAGCTACCCACGCAGCCACTTTTTTCAGGTTTTCGAACATGGAGGAGCGATCGACAATAAGGTCGCGCACTAAAGGGAATTTAGAAAGTGGAGCAAGGGTAATGGTACTCGAGCCTGTGGCTTCAATAATCTGCTCAATAAGTGCGGTGCAGGCCTGCCTGGGCTTGCCATTGATAAGAAGAGAGCACGATCCACATACCTCTTCTAAACAGTTTGCATCCCATACCACTGGAGCGACGCTTTTGCCTTCTTTGGTAATAGGCCTGCGCTGTATCTCGAAGAGGGCAGAGATAACATTGCTTCCCTGCTTCCGCTCAAGCTCAAATTCTTCCCAGTACTGAGAGCCAGGCGTACCACGCCAAATTTTTAAAATATATTTTTGCATACTTCTGTAGGTACATGCTCAAAATGAGGCACCGACTTTTCAACATTGGTGTAGTTTCTCAAAGTGGGTTTTAGATGCCGTGTGTCCACCGCTTTATAAGAAATCACAGGCTCGTCAGGCGCATACTGCGCAATGGTTGTTTTTAAAAATTTTTTATCATTTCTTTCGGGGTATTCTTCTTTATAGTGAGCTCCACGAGATTCATTGCGAAGAAGAGCGCCTTTGGTGATGACAAGGGCAAGTTCTATCATTGCGTCAAATTGGTTATGAAAGAGGTAGTTTTGGTTTGCAAAGCGAGAGGTATCTGTAAGGGGTGCCTGTTTTTGGCGCTCCCGGATTTCTTTAATTTTGTGCATGGTTTTTAGAAGATCTGCATTGTTTCGTTTTACGGTAACATGGGTGATGAGTAAGTCAGCAAGCTCATCATGCAAAAGGTATATGTTTTCTTGTCCCTTTTTTGCAAAAATCTGCGCTCTTTTTGCTTCTTCTATGGCAATGGCCTCTTCAAATATTTGTGAGGGTAGGCTACTGTAATCAGAAGGCAGGCCTTCGATATAGCGCTCTACTTCAGGGGCAGAGATACAGCCCGCAAAGAGGCAGGAGAGGAGCGAATTGGCCCCCAGCCTTGTCGCGCCATGGTAGGCACCATCTGCCTCGCCAATAACAAAGCAGCCGGGGATGCTGCTCATTTGGCGAAACCGCTTTTGCCGGTCTGCATCACTTGCTGCAGGAAAGTCCACCCAGGCGCCGCCCATGGTGTAGTGCACGGCGGGAAAAATGCGCATGGGCAGCTTTGCTGGGTCGACCCCTGTAAATTTCTCATACATATCCAAAATGGACTGCATACGGTGGAGAATTTCTTTTGGCAGGTGCGAGACATCTAAGTAAATTTCTGCCTTGCCATCAATACCAAGGCCCATTTCAATAATACGTAGCATCTCACGAGCGGCAATATCTCGAGGTACAAGATTGCCGTAGGCAGGGTAGAGCTCTTCGAGAAAATACCAAGGCTGCCCCGTCTTGCCGCACTGGATGTGCTCCCCAGTTGGTGTTGCGAGCGTCTTTGAGCTATCGCCATATACCCAAATCCTCCCACCTTCACCTCGTGCTGATTCGGAAATAAGGCGATTTTTATCTTCTCCTGGGATTGCTGTGGGGTGGATTTGAATGAACTCTCCATTGGCGTACTGCACACCCTGCATGTAGAGGCGTGCGCTTGCAGCACCTGTACAGACGATGGAATTAGTTGACTTGCGAAAGAGCGCCCCCAGTCCTCCCGTTGCCATGATGACGCAGTTTGCTTTGAGGGTGTCGATTTTTCCATTAAAGGTATCGTAGAGCACAATGCCTCGAGCGCGCCCTTCATTATCGAGCACGAGTCGTAAAAAGTCGTGACGCTCATACTTTTTCACTAGGCCTTTGGTTTCGTGGCGGCGGACTTGTTCATCAAGGGTGTAGAGGAGTTGCTGGCCCGTGGAAGTGCCACAAAAGACAGTTCTATGGTGAAGGCTGCCGCCAAAGCGCCGTACATCAATATTACCCTCTTCAGTTCTATTAAAGGGGCAACCGAGGCGCTCCATCATATGGATGATTTTCGGCGCTGCCAGACACATCTCGAGTGGAGCAGGCTGGTCTGCAAGAAAATCGCCCCCTTTAATGGTCTCATAGGCATGTATGAGGGGACTGTCTCCCTCTCCTTTCGAGTTAAAGGCAGCATTGATGCCTCCCTGGGCACATACGGAATGGGAGCGCCTAACAGCAGTAAGCGAGACGAGATGTACATGGATCCCGAGCTCGGCGCATTTCATAGCCGCAGAGAGCCCTGCAAGGCCGCCTCCAACGATAATGACCTCATTTTTCATCTTAGCCGACCCCCCAAATAGACATCAGACCAAATAAGAGCAAAATGATAAGGCCTACGTTGGTAGCGCCGCGCACAAGCACACGTGAGCGCTCTGTAAGTGAGAGTCCCCATGTAATGGCTGCTGTCCATGTGCCGTTCATAGCATGAAACAGCGTCGCACACACAAAGATTGTATATAAAACACAACACCATATAGATTGAAAGGCTGAAGTGAGGGCGACGAGTGTGACAGCGCCGAATGAGGGGCTAGAGGCAACTATCGCACCGCTCGGTGTTTCGTGGAGGGTAACGCCAAGCTGTGCGCTTAGGGTTTCGAGATGAGGGTCTTGCACTATCTGTATGCCGTACTCAATACCATGTGTGGTGTGCACAGGCTCTGGGTGGCGCAAAAACCGCATATGGACGACGTGTGCGATAATGCCTATGAGGACGATAACGGAAGTGATGCGCTGCCATGTGTAGGCGCGATTTCGTGGGAGCTCTGGAAGAGAGGCTGTGATGCCACTACTAAGTCGCGAATTGGCCTTCATTTGAAAAAGATACTGAATGCCCCACACCCCATGGATAGCAATAGGTAGGGCAAGGAGAGTGAGTTCTATAAAAGGAAGGTAGGGCATATATTCCAAAAAATTAGCGGCACGTATAAAGGCTGTATTTTCGTCGAAGAAAAAGAGCGCTGCTGTGGAGTTAGTAAAAAGATGCAGTATCAAAAACAGAACCAAAAACAGCCCTGTAAAAGAGTGTAGACGGCGTTTTATAAAAGCCTGAGGCAGTGATGGGTTAATAGCAACATTTTTGTATGCAGTAGACATATTCGCATTCTAGACCTTCTTTGTTTTTCACGCTACCTGAGAAATTTTTCCGTCATGCGCGAATTTTCCTTATGGAAAATTGCACATGACGGAAAAAAATCTAAATCACAGTTGACAAATCAAAAAACATTATGTTACCGTGTATGGTATATATAAGGAGAATAATATGTGTGGTATTTATGGATATATTGGCCCTCGAAATGGGGTCAAGATTGCAATTGATGGATTAAAACGTCTCGAATATCGAGGTTATGATTCCGCAGGAATTGGCTGTATTGTTGATAACGGCATTGACTGCGTTAAGGAAGTAGGCAAAATTGGCGTTTTAGAGGCCGTAGTAGATGGCTTGACTTCCCATGCTGTTATCGCCCACACCAGATGGGCAACGCATGGCAAAGTGACTCGCGAAAATGCACATCCTCATCTTGATGAAACCGGAGCCGTTGCTGTAGTGCATAATGGCATTATTGAAAATTACACCGAACTGCGAAACAAACTCAAAGAAGAGGGCGTCCATTTTCATACCGAGACGGATACGGAAGTGATTGCGCAGCTTATTGCTCGTATTTATGAAGGCAATTTCTTGCGTGCTGTGCAGCAGGCAGTGCTGCTTTTACACGGCTCTTACGCTATTGCAGTGCTCCATAAAAACCATCCTGATCAGATTGTAACAGCGGCAGCGGGCTGTCCTCTGGTGATTGGTGTGGGTGCGCATGAGACATTCCTCTCCTCTGATCCCAACGCTCTTGCCCATCATACACGTGAGGTCATCTATCTCGAAGATGGCGAAGTTGCCCTTATAAAGGCCGACGAGACGCAGGTTTTTGATGCTACACAAGCTCAGATTTCGAAAAAAACAGACGCTCTCTTACATGATATAGGCACTGTCAGCAAAGGCGATTTCCAGCACTTTACATTAAAAGAAATTTTTGAGCAGGCACAAACCGTAAAGAATGCTCTATTCTCGCGCGCCTCTGAAGAGTATGGGACAGTGGCTTTCGAGGAGCTCCACCTCACTGCAAATGAGCTTCTTACTATCAAGCGGGTCCTTATCATCGCGTGCGGCACGTCATGGCATGCAGGCTATGTGGCAAAATATTTACTCGAAGATGTGGCACGTATCCCGACAGATGTTGAGATTTCGTCGGAGTTTCGCTATAAAAACCCTATAGTTGAGGGCGGCACGCTTGTGATTGCTATTTCGCAATCGGGTGAGACTGCAGATACTATAGCTGCGGTGCGCGAGGTGAAAGCAAAAGGGGCTTATGTTGTTGCACTCTGCAATGTACAGGGCTCGACGCTAGCGCGAGAGGCCGCAAGCTGTCTCTTTTTGCGTGCTGGGCCAGAAATTGGTGTTTGCTCTACCAAAGCCTTTACCAGTCAGCTTGTGGTGCTTACGTTATTTACGCTCCTCATGGCGCGTCTGAGACACATGAGCAAGAACGAGGGGCATAGCTTTCTTCATGCTATGCATGAGCTACCCGATCAAATCGATGAAATACTGGGGCATGCGGATGCCATTCATACTATTGCCAAGAAATACAGTCAATACAATGACTTTTTCTTCCTTGGTAGAAGATATATGTATCCCACAAGTTTGGAAGGGGCATTAAAGCTTAAGGAAATTGCCTATGTCAATGCCAATGGCTACCCTGCAGGCGAGCTCAAGCATGGCCCTATTGCGCTTATCAATGAAACATGCCCTACCATAGCGCTTGCGGGGGATAAGGTAACCTACGATAAGCTGCTCAGTAACCTGATGGAAGTGAAAGCTCGCCACGGCAAAATTATTGCCATTACCGACGCTGGGCATGGAGCGCTTAAAGACATTGCTGATGATATCATTGTCATTCCAAAAACACTTGATGAACTTGCGCCAATCACCTACAGTGTAGCGTGCCAGCTGTTTGCGTACTTTGTTGCTCTCGAGCGAGGCGCAGAAATTGATAAGCCACGCAATCTTGCTAAGTCTGTGACGGTTGAGTAAAGTAACTTATTCGTCATATGCATTTTTCTTTCAGAAAAAAATGCACATGACGAAAATAGCGCACATACATTTAACGCGATATACGACTTATGCGCTGTAGTGGCATACGCATTCGGTTAAGGCTGGAGTGGTGTCAACTTAAAGAGACTTGTAACCAATCAGAACCGAGCCACGGTAGTGGCGAAATGCGGCTCTAGCCCCGCGTGCAGTGAAGGCTGCGCGCATCGCGCGCGTGCCGAGCGGAACGTGGGGTTTATGAGGCATCAATAAAAACAGAGCTGCGGTAGCAGCGAAACAGAATTGTATCTGTAACAACAATATGTACGTTAAATATGTCAACACAAATGGGTTTCGCTGCTGCCGCAGCTCTGTTTTTTAACCGCTGCCCAACCCCACGTTGCGCCGGCGTAGCGCACGCGCTACGGCCGCGCTCCACGCGGGGCTAATGAATTCCATCGCTGCCGCGGTGGGGTCCATATCAACTAGAAGTATAATATGTTACGCGTTTGCCTTAAGTTGACACCACTCCAGCCTTAGCCTGATACGTATGCCACTACCGTGGCAGGGGGGCTATGACACCTGCTCGTATTTGGTGAACAGTCATGTCATTGAAACATACATAGACACTTGCAAAATTATGGCCCACACGATGCGCAAAACCATTCATGATTTTTTATCGAATAATAGTTTGAAACAGTAACGTTTTTTTACGCGAATCGAGGGTGAAGGGCAACAACAGCAAAAAGTCGCACATCGCGTTAAATTAATTACCTAATATTGAGATTGCTTACATTGTTTGTGATGAGGTTGAGTTCTGCAAGTCGTTCAAGTCGCTCAAGTGCTAAACAAATATCAAGCGCATCGTTGAGTTCTGCAACTTGAGGCACAGTCTCTGGTGTACCTATGCCCTCTGGAGTCTGCTGCTCCATGTGTTCGTCTTCAATAGGAGATGACTCTGCTGACTGCATTGCTTGGGGATCAATCTTACGATCTTTTGCCGCTGGTGCCTGAGATGCATCTGAGATGGATCTTCGTCTCTTACAGGATATCTTGCGATTTGCTATCTCTTCGGGTCGCTTCTCTACATCATTGTTTCGCAAAGGAGGCGCCTCTTGTCTACTCTCTTGCATAGAGATGACCATGTTGTCCGGCTCATAATGGTTTACTACCGGGAAAAACCCATGAAAATCTGTTGTAATAGTCATAAAATAACTCCTAATAATTTTATATTATAACAAAATTGTACCATATTATTTAGTAATTAATCAAGAAATATGTATAGATATGCATAGATGCTGCCAATTTGTAAGGCTATTATCCCTGCGTTTTATCTTTGCTGGCAGCTTGATAGCCTTTTGCCAAATTTTGCTTCTCTTCTACCTTATTTAAAAAATCAGCAACCTCGATCTCAGAAAATGAATCCAATTGCCAATGGGTGTGACTGAAGTCATGATGTTTTGTATAGTTGTTTGGAACTGCGATTGTAAAACAACCAGCACTAACCCCTGCTGTGGCGCCTGAAGCACTATCTTCAATGACAACAGTTTCGCTGGGAGAGACCCCAAGCAGTTTCATAGCATGTAAATAGATGTAGGGCTTCGGCTTATTCACACCTTCTGGATCGGAATATTCATGTAGGTCTCCTTGTCCAGAAAGCACCACATCAAATAGATGATCAATCTCAAGATGTTTTAAATGAGACAAAATTTCTTCTTTTCTTGAAGCCGAACACACTCCTATCTTGATCCCTAAAGAGTCCTTTTTAGAGGCCAGAGATTTAAGAAAGGCAATGGTGTTTTGAATCGGTGGGAGCCCAGTTTTACAAAGACCGCGATAATATTCTGTTTTCCTTTTGAGAAGATCATCAGCACAATTTCTGCCCATTTTTTCTGCAAGCAATTTGGCATTTGTTTCTGCGGATTTGCCAGCATATTGATAATAATCCTCTAGTATCAAATCACTACCCAAGTCATTGAGAGCCTGTTTCCATCCCATATAATGCGCATATTCACTATCAACCAGTGTTCCATCACAGTCGAAAAGAACGGCCTTTACGCCTCCAAAACAATTTGCGAAATTCATAAATATCATAAATAACCCAAGCCACTTCATAGTAACCTCCAAAAACAATTTGTTAAATTTATAAACATAATAGTGTTAGATTCTGTTGCGGCATGCTGTGACTTGCTGTATCCTACAAAGGATGTAAGAGTTCCGTATTTTTTTGCGACTTCCTGATCCAATAGTTTATACTGCGGGGCGGTGATTTTTTCCATTTTTGTGGACCAAAAATCCGCGCTTTTGTCATTGGATGAAAACCCTTTGCAAATTGTCCCCCAGGGCGTTGCCCTGGGCTATACATATTGTGGCCTTTCAGGCCACTATGGTGAATTTGCAAAAGGGTTTTCCCCACTGCCAAAATCATCGAATTTTGGCCGAAAAATGGAAAAAATCACCGCCCCGCAGTATAGCAGAAAATGCGGTAATAATTCCAAGCGTAATTTTGTGCAGACAGCAATCCGGACTTCCTGAGGAAGTCCGAATTGCTGATTAAAGAACACCCTGTTGACAAATTGACTTGTTTTCAGGTATAATATTTTTAATTTTTATAATATGTCTATTAATTTTTTACAGAGGTAAAATATGACGCTCATATCATCATTAACTTCATCATCAGCTTCTTCTAGTTCGAGCTCGAGTAGTTCATCGAGCAGTACATGGCAAGGCAGGCAAGTACTTCCAGGCAATGGTCTTTTAAGGCTTGAGCTTGCAAATACGGGCTTGTTTGCTCCGTATGTTTTGAATATAATTCACGACTACGCTCGCCGTGAAATGAGTGTTAGCGAGGAGTTACAAGAAGCTGTAGATTCCATAGTAGAAAGAGCCGGATCACCGACCGACTCACTGATAGATAATCCTAAAGTGAAGAAAACCTATACTCAGTATGAAACCGCTCTCGATTGGTGGTTCCCGTTAGCCTCTCGTCTTGCTAGATGCCTTACGCCTAACAACAACCGTTTCAGCAGAGATAAGGAGCAAGCATTGAAACAATGCATTCTAAATGTGGCAAATGATCCTGCATTTGTAAATAATCCTGAGCAATACATGACTGACTGGAAAGGAAGAATGCGCCAAGAATTTAGAAGAATACCCGACGAATGCTTGGGTGAAGACCATATACTTCGTGAAAATAGTGAATGTTGGTACGTGACAATTTTTCCAGAAAGCATTGCCTACCATTGTATTGCTGGCTTTCTGAGGGAAAGGAATACGCAAGCAGTACCTGTCACAGCGGCAGCGGCAACCGTATAATTAACGCTAGAATTCTATCTTTATTTATGATAAAACATCCATGATGGATTAAATAGGTAGAGTTAAATGTAAGCAAAATAAATTTTAATTTTATGAAAATATGTTATGTACGCGCCTTGTGTGAAGGCAACCTCGAACTTGAGAGGGTATTGTTAGAAGGTAATTATAATGCAAGAGCAGACAGGGATGTTCCCAAAGACGTCATGGTGTCTCGTCTTGTCAATTTGAGTGGGGAGGAGAGGGTTCGTTACTTGGGGCTGTTTGTAGATGTGGTAAATAGAGCATATACACGTCTCGGATGCTTAAGAGAGCATGCAAGTGACTTTAGTAGAAAACTCCATGAATTGCAAATAAATGATGAGCGTATTACGAAGATACTAGCTGGGCTCTTTACGGCGGAGCCTATGCAGCCAGATCCTGCACTTTTAGCACGGTTCAGCTGCCCTCTTCGCGATATGGACCGAGTAGAACAAGAACTTGCCAGTAGTAATCATGCATTAGCTAACAGCTGTCTTAAAGCGCTTAAAGCAGCAACCATTCATCGATACGATAACCCTACCGATCCCTCAAATGCAAATACCGTTACCTCTGCAATACAGCCAGTTACCATCGCAGCGCTTCCTCGCAACATCGAAGCTGTTACGAATTACTTTGAATCATTAATTAATCGAGGATGTCGAGTATTTGTATCCATGCATGAGATTGCCGATAATAGAGGCGAGCCAGCTAAGTTTTGGGATAATGATGTTCTTTCCCAGGTCAGATTTAGTGATGGAAGAACAATTGAAAAAATTTCTGAAAGAGAAATTGGACGTGGTGTAAGAGAAGTCAATGGTAATGAAGACCCTACACTTATAGAAAGCACGCTTCGACTGTCAGATGGAACCCAGATCACACATATTCATTATACAGCCTGGCGCGATTATTCAGCCTGTCCTGATAATGCACTCCTTGAAAGATTACATGATCGTATAGAGGAGCTAAACCCAGATACCGCAACTACTGTGGCTTTCAATTGCCATGGTGGTGTGGGCAGATCGGGAGTTGCTGCTGCTACATATGTTTTGCGCAAGCATCTCATGGCAGCAGCAGAAAGTGGGCAAAGACTTGCCGATATACGTGTCAATGTTTTTGATGCCATTGCATTTATGAGACAGTTTCGTCGTAATGCTATCCCTAACCCACCGCATGTCCCTACAGTATGCAATATGCTCTCGCGTTACTACCGTCGATTTACCTCTCCTGAGTATCTCTTCAGCCGCATTGTGCCGAACTCGGCATTGCAGGCAGTAGTGTAACAATTTATGGCCGCAAAATCCAGTTGGATTTTGCGGTCATAATATCTGAAGTGGTTACAAGCTTCTTTACATCTTGCTTCCAATAATTGCCTTATATATACTTGGCCTGGTCGATTGAGAAATATTTTCACATCATGTGTGACTTTTCCAAAAGGAAAAGTCACACATGATATTATATTTTCCCAAGTTGACGTGTTAAAACAATAAAGGAGAAAAATAATATGATATCATCAAGTTCCTATGTGCCATCTGGGTTGAGGACAACCCTGGCAGCGTATCTGCCTGAAGCTGCAACTTCAATTGTCTGTCAATACGATCCCCGCGATCAAGTATTGGTAAATACCCAACTCGAAACTGTACGAAATCCGGAAGAATGTCTTGCTCTTCTTGATCGTCTTGCAAACCTATCCGTGCATACACTCGATTTTAGCAAGCTTCAGTGTGCAATAACACACGCATTCATAAATCAGGTGCTGCAGAAAGTACATACTCTGCGCGCGCAAGGTGGCTTACAACACCTCAGGCAAATCTTGATGCCTATGAGTCGCCTTGAATCTTTAGGGCGACCTAGCGATGTTGAACGCACACAAAATATAGACGCTCTCTGCTCGTTATTCACAAATGGCATCCGCGTTGGTGGCGAAATGACAGATCGAGGGCTAGATACGCGTGACTTTATGGGTCCTATAAGTGATGCGGATGTAGAAAGCCAGCAGCTGCAACCGCTGCTCGAAGGTTTAAGAAATCCCTCCTTAAATGCACGAGACAGAGAATTGTTGGTGATGAATCTATGCACGATTTGTACTTTCTATCCTCTTGCGTACTCTTCTGAAACAACAACAACGCACTCCTCTAGTTTGAGTTCGTCTTCATCTTCGTCTTTCAGCTCTAGTTCCAGTGCATTGGAGTTTTCTAGCTCTTCGTCGTGTTCGTCTTTACGTGTATCATCTTCAAACATAGTAACTTCTTATTTGCCATCAGCGCTGAGGCCCGCCCTGTCTGCCCACATGCCATGGGATGTAACTTCAATTGTCAGTGGATATCTTACTGATCCTGCGTGGGTCGTATCTGAACTTGAGAATGTACGAAGTGAAGAAGCGTGTCTTGCCTTGCTTGACCAGATTGCATATCTGCCACTACCTACACTCGATTTTAGAAAACCCCAGTTTGCTATGACGTATCCATACTTAGCTCGATTACTTGCGAAAGTAGATCAAGGAATGCTCCCACAGCTGCGGCAAATCTTTATACCAAAAGACTTCATTATGATGGGCAGGGACCTACAAGACCTATGTCAGGCTAGCGATGCTGAAATTACGCCATTTCTAGATGCTTGTTTCTCTCTATTCACAAATGGCATTCGCGTGGTTAGCGCTATGTCAGAATCTGAGAGGAAACAAATATATGACCAAAACATGATAACTGCTACGAGTCGTACCGCTAACCAGTTCCCAATTTTGTTGGAGGAAGCAAGAAAAGAGTGGCCATCTGCAAATCGCAACAAAAAAATAGAGATGATACAAGGTCTCGTGATAATGTGCACGTTATTTCCCATTACTGATGCATCTGCAACTTCGACATCTAGCTCCTCTAGTTCGAGTTCATCTTCGTCTTCAAGCTCCTCTTCAAATTCTTCTTCCGGTTCCTTTTCATCTTGGTATTCCAGTTCGTCAGCATCTTCTTCTAGTCCTTCATCAAGCTCATCTTCAAGCTCGAGTCGTTCGAGTTAAAAAACACGTGCTTGAGGCCCCACAGGTGCTTTTCTTAGAAAAGCACCTGTTGCAAAGGATAGGGTGTCGCTGCTACCGCAGCTCTGTTTTTTTAACCGTTCTCTCAACCCCACGTTCCGCCGGCCGTAGCGCATGCGCTACGGCCGCGCTCCACGCGGGGCTAAGGAGCTTCCACCGCTGCCGCGGTGGGGTCCATATCAACTAGAAGCAAGATAAGTTATGCGTCCCCACTTCCATATAACAGATGCAATCCCCTGTTATGTGTAAATAGGTGCAGCTAGGGAGAACTGGGCTATACATCTTTCGATCTTAAAAGGCCTTTTCTAAGGTCCGAAGGACCGAAATATGTATAGCCCAGGGCGAAGCCCTGGGTGGGTGGCCAGGCCTTCGGCCTGGCCACAGAACAAAATAATAGAGGCCTGAAAGGCCGACACAAATATATCAATACATCGGTTAATGACTGTATCATGCCGGTTTCCTGTGACGGCCTTACGAGGCTGGCCGGAAATCTCAAAATATGCAAATTCCAAAAATCGAATCGACCCTACAATATCGCGTCAACCATGTGGTTTTTAGGGAAGGTAGATTTCCGGCCAGCCTCTACAGGCCTCTATATTTTGTTTTTGGCCAGGCCTGTCGCCGGCCACCCAGGGTTTAGTCGCCCCTTCAGGGCTCCCGCACCCTGGGCTATACATATTTCGGCCCTACGGGCCTTTATCAGGGCTATCGTCCTGGTTTTCTACCAATTCATGGCTTCCCTCCCCTAGCTTCACAGGGCATTGCCTTTCCATATAACAGATGCAATCCTATGTTATGTGTAGATAGGTGCTGCGATGCAGCGAGGGAACTGGGCCTGATGCGTGTGCAGGGCAACGCGCCATGGGTTAAGCGGTCACCCTCCATTGCGCATGCACTATTTTTCGTCATGTGCACTTTTCCGGAAGGAAAAGTCGCACATGACGCTACTCTACTTCTCTATGGCAAAAAAAAGCGGACACAGCTTATGATGACTGTAACTTTTTTTCAAAAAGCTCTTGTTAAGAGAACAAGAGGAAGGAGTAGCCATGACAGTAGCATCGCAGCTTACACGCATTGCCGATCAATTACGATCGGTCCATGATGATCAAACAGTTCACATTCAAGATGATGGGGCCATTACTATTGAAACACGCCTCTCATGGATCCGTAGGTGGTTTTCGTGCTGCTGTGCGCGCCCCCCACAAGAAGATACTCCCACATACACCTACTTCCAGAAAGTGTTTGGCGCTAAGCGTATGGAGCGAATACAGCATGTTCTTGCCTCCAAAACGTATACAAAGGCCAATGTGGAAAAGGTGTTTGTACATGCAAGCGAAGTGACCTATTTCGACTTCGAAGAGCTGTTAGAAGAGATCAATGGCTCTGGGCAGAGTGTGCGCTTCTACACGCAAGATGAAACGCGCACTCTCCGGTCGGGATTTTCTGGAAGAGCCACTGTACGAGAGTGTACGCAAGCACAGCTGAGTAGTCTCTATCAGATCCTTGTCCCCTTTGAGAGAATAGAACATATTTTCCTCCATAATGTGCCGCGATTTGATCAGATTACTGGCGATACTGGCAAGCAGTATGCCTGTATGCGCAGGCGTGTGTTCGTGTATGAGGAGCTTAGACGCAATGCGTTTTCTGAAAAGCGCTGGGTTATGGAGCTTACCAAGAAACTCGTCTTTCGGGAAATGCCCCCAGGATTGGTCTTTGCGGGCTTACAGGGCAGTTTTTGTGCCATCCAGGAAGTGGTGCATGGAGGAGGCAGCTACAAGTACTTTATTCGCTCCTTAGGCGAGCGTGCACGCGAAATTGGCAATTTTATCCTGTATCGAAATATGATGCTGTCTTGGAGCGCAACTGATGGTATACGTTCTGTTGCAGATGGCCTTCGTCACCCTATTGCCTCACTTGGACCACGCCTTACTTTCGAAAGAACTGCCGCAATTTTACAAGACCCCACATTTGGGCATAAGGTCACTGCCATTGGAATTAGCCTGGGAGGCGCTCACGCGCAACACGATGCCTGTTTTCATCGTATCCATCGCCTTATTACAGTGGTAGCACCTGGTGTTTCGGATATAATTAATCAGATATACAGTGCGAAACTCTGGAGAGGACGACTTGGGTATGAGGAGTATGCAAATGTTATCCCTACTATTGAGCATTATCTGGAAGTAGATGATCTTGTTGATGGCGTGGGCGATACACATTTGGGAGCAGGCATAGAAGCTAATAGAGCGAGCGTTCAGGTGCATTTTTTAGAGCCACTGGAAAATTATATGGTGCTAGAGATGCCTGAACACAAGGAGCCTGAAGTAAAGGTATCTGAAGAAAAAAAGAGTGAGGTGCAGACACCAGGGCCTCGTGAGGAGCGGCAGTTTGCAGTGCAGGCAGATATTGATCGTATTGGGCGCATGCGCAAAGCCTTTCCAGATCGTCGCTGCGTATGGATATGTTCACTTCCCTTTGGAGCTCTGAAATTTCTCAAGGCATTTATAGTGGCACATCCTCGCTATACAGCCATGGAGCCTCATGTACAGCTTACATTGAATAATAAGGGAGAATCACCACTTCTGCAGGCAGTGCTTGCACACACATCACCCATACATGATAGACGCTGGGAAAGGCTGAGAAGGCTTCTCTCGTCTGGTCAGTCACTTCTAGCTTCTTGCTTTGCTTCCTGTTCTTGTAGCTGTCTCAAGGCAAAAGTGCGGGTACATCAAGCAAGAGGCAGTATTTGCCCAATTAATAATGAAAATAATAATGTAAAAATGGAGGTAAAGAGTTCAATATGAATTCACTAGCTATACAACAAAAAGAGCTTGAAGAGATAAGCACGCTGTGCACAAGGCGGCCAAGTATCGAATCCGATAATCCCGTAATCGCAAGGCCGTTCATGGCGCTGCACCATCTATTTTGGACAGTACATGATAGGGTAGTACGAGATACAGGAACGAAAACCTGTGCGTATTTTCGCAAAGTATTTGGGGCAAAGCGCATGGAGCGCATCGCTACCCAAATGAATATGTCTGAAAATGAGCGTACAAGGGATGAGCCGCTTCTTAAGCCTCGGACAAGTGAGCTTTTTATTCGTGCAGCAGAAGTGTATGAGGATGATCTGCAAGAGCTGTTAGAGGAGATCCATTCAGGTAGAGAAACGCTGCGTTATTTTACTGCTGAGGAAACGACAGCTCTTAGAGCGCAATTTACAGGGGTGAGTAGAGTTGATGAGTGTAGTGACGAACAAATTAAGACGCTGATGAGCATACTCTTGCCTTTTGCAAAAATTGAGCATATTTTTTGTAATGCACTGCCTCGTTTTATGGGGCAGCTCAATGTGGGTACAAGCGCAGAAGGGGTACGAGAACGGGCGTACACTATCGAAACTATGCGACGCTCCCCATTTTCAGAAACAGAGTGGATCATGCATCTTGCTAAGACGCTTGCCCATCGAGAAATACCTGAAGGGGTAGTGTTGCCCTATGGTCAAGGAGGGTTTTGCAAGGTCCATAAAGTGCTGTGCTTGGGCGGTACTTTTAAGTACTTCATTAGAGTTACAGGAAGTGACACTACAAACAAAAAAAGTGTGATTCTATATCGAGGCACGGCACCTTTCTCACAGTCGCAGGGTAGCCGAGAGAGTGTGGGGGACTGCTTGGGTGACCCAATGGGCTATCAAGGCCCTATAGCCACCTATACAGAGAGCCATGCTCTTTTGACAGATCCAGCACGTGGTTTTGTGAGAAGTAGAGCAGAAGGGGTGATGGGGATAGGAATGAGTTTAGGTGGGGTGCACCTGCAGCGAGATGCACTCATGCATCGCATTGAGCGCATTGTCAATGTAGTGGGTCCTGGAATCGATCTTGCAACTGCTAACAGCTATGCGCACATGGTGAATACGGGAGCATTGGGATATCGACCACGGATTGAGCATTATTTTGAAGATGGGGATATATGCGATCAACTGGGGCGCGTGCATCTTGGCTTTGGCTGTGATCCACGATATGCCGATATGCGCGTCTCTATTTTATCTCCCATGCTAGAAGGAGTGCGGCTCAGTCAAGAAGCTCTTAAGGCACACATTCATCGGGTAAGACAGATCTTGCCGAATAGTTTTCAGTCGAATGACTTGTGTTATCTGTGGCATGCAGCACGTGTGGTAGCTGAAAGCGTTCGTGTACTCGCTGGTGCCCATCGGCGCAATACTCTTCTCGGGCCTCATCAGAGTCTCGATATCTTGAGTCAAGAGGATAATGAGCAGCTCCAGGATATTCTTGGGCATAGAACAGCCTTAGTAGATCCTCGATGGGAGCTACTTAGACAGAGAGTGTGTAGCCTCTATAGGCAAATGATAAGGCAGCCCGAGCGCATGTTGACGTATGTGCCGGCGTAACGTAACTATTTTTTATCAATTTGCCTCCACGATATACTGAGAAGCATATCTTGAGGGCTCTCTTGTAATTGTCCCCCAGCTGGGGGACAATTACAGTAATTTATTCAAAAAGGAGCGCTTGCACAAAGGCTTCTGGCTCGAAGGAGGTCAGGTCGTTGATGGTTTCGCCTGTGCCAATGAATTTGATAGGGATCCCGAGCTCTTTTTGGATGGCAATAGCGCTGCCACCTTTTGCAGTGCCATCCATTTTTGTGAGCACAAGGCCTGT
>Ga0207126_1003_pt2 | contig 85273 bp, 82 predicted proteins | sample Alteio_BWMinHeat_20_FD_153586 | JGI IMG/M metagenome (GOLD analysis project Ga0207126, IMG submission 153586) | Enriched cells from forest soil in Barre Woods Harvard Forest LTER site, Petersham, Massachusetts, United States -... | ecosystem: Environmental > Terrestrial > Soil > Temperate forest >...
CTATCAGTCCACAAACGGTATTCCCAGTCTGGATGCATCTTGCGCCATTTGTCGCGATAGGTAGCAAAATGGGGAGGCGGCAGTTTTGGGCCAAGCCAGATTTGATGCAAAATTTTTGGAATGCGAGGCGTGCTGCTTAGCGCCACTTTTGAGGGCAGCAGCTCTTCAAAGTGTTGTTTAAAGAGAGTAAAGCGCTTGAGATCTTCACTATTGGCAAGGGCACGCCTGAGCTCACTTGTGCCTTTACCCATAGAAGTTTCAAAATCAACCTCAGCGATGGGGCCTGCAGCACATTTTTCTGTGTCGCTAGAGCAGCCCACGCTCCATATGAGAGCACATCCCACAAGGGCAGCCAAGGACAAAAATACAGCACGTTTTGTAATCTTCATATCTTCTTCACCTACGATTTATAAAATGTCTCCATCATTTTTATCCTTTCTGCCCCCTTTTCTGCAATAGAAAAACGACGTCATGTGCAATTTTTCGAAAGAAAAATTCACATATGGCGTATAATTCTCTATATGAAACAACTCTTTAAGATAGCTATCGCAAAGCCAGCATATGTTGCTCTTCTGTGTTTTTGTTTGTTTTTCTCAATTTTATTTGCGCTTTCAAGCCAACTTGAAATAGTCGCACTTGCACTGATGACAAAACAAGGGGAGGTAGTAGCACAAAAGGCAGATTTTATCAGCACGGCTCTCAGGACGCTCAACCAGTATTTTTCGGTGGAGACGAGTCTTTTTGCGTTGATTACTCTTCTCATCAGCGTTGCCTTGTTTAAGGCACTGACGCTTTTTTACTACCGGTTTTTTACGAAACTGCTCTCCATTCATATAAGCCGTGATTTGCGGCAGAAATATTTTGAGCATCTGCAAATCTTGCCACTTAGTTTTTATACAGAGCACCATATTGGAGCGCTCTCTTCTCGTGCTGTCAATGACGCCTACGTCATTGCCGATGCAATGAATTCCATGCTCATGAACTATGTGCAGACGCCCTTTACCTTTCTTTCAACACTGATTCTGTGCTTTGCAATCAGCTGGCAGCTCTCTTTGGTTGTCTTTTTCGGCTTTCCTGTGCTTGTGGTGCCTATTGTCTTTCTAGCACGAGCTATTAAGAATGTGTCACGCCAGATCCAGAAAAAACAAGAGGCCTTTGCTTCTGTGTTAGTTGAATTCCTCTCAGGTATACATACCGTGAAGCTCTTTGCAAGAGAAGATTTCTTGCTTCGAAAATATACAGAAAAGAACAATCAAATGGCAGAATTTGAGAAAAAAAGTGCTCGTTATGATCTTGCCTCTCGACCACTTTTGCATACGCTCGGTATTTTGTGTCTCGTGACAGTGCTTATTTTCGGTATGTATGTCTTGCAGCTACCACTCTATGAAGTACTTTTATTTTGTGGCCTTCTGGCAGTGCTCTATGAGCCTGTAAAGAAATTTGCCGAAGAGAATGGGCGCATTCTGCGCGGAGCGGCAGCTCTTGAGCGCATGAATGAGGTGCTCTCCATCTGTCCTGAAATTCAGGATCAAGTAGGTGCTACACATATTCCAGGCATACATCAAGGCATTGCATTTGAAAATGTTCGCTTTGGCTATGGCACGGAAGATGTGCTCCAAGGCGTGAGTTTTCGTGCTAATAAAGGCGAAAGGGTGGCTATTGTCGGCCCTACAGGCTCTGGCAAGTCAACGATTGTGCATCTGCTCGCCAGGCTTTATGAGCCTAAAGAGGGACAAATTCTGATAGATGGCACGCCCATAACTGCCATCACCCAGCGCTCACTGCGTGAAAATATCGCTTTTGTGCCGCAAAAACCCTTTCTTTTCTTCGATACGGTTGCAGAAAATATTGCCTTTGGCAAGCCTTACGCGCGAGAAAAAATCCTCAAAGCAGCACAGCTTGCACATGCTGAAGAGTTTATATTAACGCTTGAAGCTGGCTATGACACGGTTTTAAGTGAAGCTGGGAAAACCCTCTCTGGAGGCCAGCAGCAGCGTCTTGCTATAGCACGGGCCCTTGTAAAGGAAGCTCCTGTGCTTGTTATGGATGAGGCAACATCTTCACTCGATGCTGTAAGTGAAGAGCGTATAAAAGAGGCCCTCGATGCATTGAGAGGGCATGTAATACAGATTATCATTGCCCATAGGCTTTCAACCATCAAAGATGCTGACCGGATCATCTACCTCGAGCGTGGTCGTAAGATTGCCGAGGGCACGAAAGATGAGCTCTTAGGGAGCTGTCCAGGATTTAAGAAGATGTGGGATTTACTGCATGCCGGTGAATAATTACATTAGTAAGTACACGCCGATGCCCGCAAAGTACCCCAGAGCCGCAGGGATAGTGGCTTTTCGGATATACCAGAAAAAGTCGACTTTTTCGATGCCCATAAACGCAACGCCCGCTGCCGAGCCTATAATCAGCAAACTACCCCCTGTCCCTGCAGTGTAGGCAATGAGTTGCCAGAGCGTGGAATCCATAGGATAAGTAGCCAAATCATACATTCCCATGCAAGCTGCCACAAGAGGGATGTTGTCAATAATTGCAGAAATAATCCCTACATACGTTGCAAGGGCTTCTTTGGATGTAACCGTGCTATTGAGCCAGTCTGCAAGATCATGCAGCAGGCCTGCCGTTTCAAGGGCGCCGACACTAAGAAGAATTCCAAGAAAGAAAATCATGCCTGAAAAGTCCACACGAGGCAAAATTGACAGAATGCGCAGATGCTGTGAAGTGTCATCATGTCGATGCATAAGGTCTGTCACCAGCCACAATATGCTCACTGAAAAAAGCATGCCCATAAATGGCGGTAGGCCCGTAACCATTTTGAAGACAGGCACAAGGACAAGTAAGATGATGCCAAGAATAAATAATGCCTTGCCTGCCGGGTCTATTGTGAGCGCCTGTTTCTCAAGTATCTCTGCTTTTTTGCCACGAAGGAGGTAGGAGAAGAAGGCAAGCGCCACCACAAGGCAGGCAAGGCTTGGTAAAAAGAGCGCGGTGATAGTTGGTCCAGTTGAAATTTGTCCCCCCACCCAAAGCATTGTTGTCGTCACGTCGCCAATAGGTGTCCAGGCACCTCCAGCATTCGCTGCAATGACTACAGCGCTTCCAAAACACAGCCTATCTTCTCTGTTGGCAATAATTTTCTTAATGAGCATTACCATCACAATGGTGGTCGTCAAGTTGTCGAGCACTGCAGAGAGGAAAAATGTAATAATGCTTATCACCCAGAGAGTCGCTACCTTAGAGTGCAGGTTAATCCACTGTGCGACAAGATTAAAGCCACCATGGGCGTGAATCATTTCTACAATGGTCAGAGCGCCGAAGAGAAAAAGAATGACCGCAGTAATGTTAGCAAGATGCTGGTTGAGATGCTCGAAACTGGCACCCTGGTGGATGTGAAACTGAAGTGCCCATAAGATGACGGCAGTAAAGAGCGCACTCGTTGCTTTGTTAATGCCAATCTGGTGCTCAAAAATAATGAATAGATACCCAATAACAAAAATGAGTATCATTGCTAGATTATATGTATCCATAATATTGTCCCTACTACCCCGCTTGAGGTAGATTTTGTGTAAGTATATACCTCTTCCCTATATAGTGAAAGAGCCTCTTGCAAAATTCAGGCAATTAATTTATTTTTCTTCCACATGAAATAAATTGCCGGATACACGAATAGGTTCATAATCGTTGAGGTGCATACTCCACCAATCATGGGAAGAGCAATACGCTTCATAAGATCTGCACCCACACCGTGACTCCAAATAATAGGTACGAGACCCATAATGATTACAGTTGCCGCCATAATTTTTGGTCTGACACGCTTGACTGCGCCGTAATAAATTGCTTCTTGCAGATCTTGTGTCGTTTGCATCTTCCCTTTAGCCACCCATTCTTCATAGGCAAGATCTAGGTATAAGAGCATGACAACCCCTGTTTCTGCATCGAGGCCGGCAAGTGCAATAATGCCTACCCAAACGGCAACGCTTAAATTATAGCCAAAAAGATAGAGAAGCCAAAAAGCACCTACAAGAGAAAAGGGTAAGGCGCACAGGATAATGAATGTTTTTGGTGGCGAACGTGTGCTGAGATAAATGAGAAGAAAAATCAGTAAAATAGTGATTGGCAGTGCAATCTCAAGCTGTTTTTTTGCGCGCTTCATATATTCATATTGGCCACTCCAAAAAAGTGTATAGCCTGGTGGTAGTGACATTGTGCCTTGTAGGGTTGCTTCCTTGACTGCTTTTTGTGCAGCGACAAGATAGCTGCCAATATCCACATTGGCTATGTCGATGTACACCCATGCTGTAGGAATAGAGCCTTCGCTTTTAATCTGCATTGGCCCTTTTACCACTTTAAGCTCTCCAAGTTCACCAAAAGGGATTTGTGCACCTCCTGCTGTGGGGATAACGATACTACGAAGGGCGTTGAGATCACTACGAAAATCGCGATTATATCGTAAGGTAATGCCATACCGCTCGAGTCCCTCAACGGTGGTAGTAACTACATCACCACTGAGGGCAAAAGAGAGGGCTTCTTGTACGTCGCCAATAGAGAGATTATAGCGACCGAGTGCCTCTCGGTTAATATCTAAAATGATGTAATTACCTTCCATTATCCTGTCAGCAAAGGCGCTGACGGTGCCTGGCACATGTTTTATGACGGTTTCAAGAGCAATACCAATACGCTGTAGTTCGGCAAGGTCTCGTCCTGTTACTTTGATGCCGACAGGGGTTTTAAAACCAGTTGATAGCATATCGATGCGTGTTTTAATAGGCATGGTCCAGGTGTTATTAATACCAGGAAATTGGAGCGAGCTGTTCATTGCTGCTAGTAATTCTTCGAGGGTTCTTTTTCTAAAATCTACAACCTGGCCTTCAGCATTTTGAATGGCTATTTTGGGCCAGCTCGCTTGATCTTTAAGCTGAATGGTTGTCTCGACCATGTCAAGGGGTGCCGGATCGGTTGCTGTTTCTGCTTTTCCCGTTTTGCCAAAAACTGTGTGGACTTCAGGAAAAGACATAATAATTTTGTCAGTTTGTTGCAGAAATGCACGCGCCTCCGTAACTGAGATGCCTGGAAATGTTGTGGGCATATACAAGAGATCCCCTTCATAAAGGGGAGGCATAAACTCAGAGCCGAGATTTTGGTAGGGAAAAAGTTTTCCGATTTTTGCAGAAAAACTTTTTATAGTACCATCTGGAAGGCGATCTGTGATGAGCCAGTTCCAAGGGAAAAAAACAGAAAGGGTAAGTAAAGCTGCTGCTACAATCACTATTTTTCGATACTGAATTATGTGGGGAATGATTTTCTGGTAGATGTGAATGAAGAATCGATTGATAGGGTTTTTTTCTTCAGGCATAATTTTTCCTCGGATGCAATATCCCATAAGAACAGGCGCAAGGGTAATGGAGAGGAGACTTGCTGCAACCATTGCATAGGTCTTGGTAAAAGCAAGAGGCTTAAAAAGACGCCCTTCCTGAGCTTGTAGAGTAAATACAGGAATAAAAGAGATAGCAATCACAAGAAGCGAGTAGAAGAGCGATGGACCAACCTCTATCGAAGCCTTTTTAATTATTTCCCAATGGGGTATTTTCTGTTCTTCATGTTCCATATGCTTATGGACATTCTCAATCATAATAATTACTGCATCTACCATAGCGCCAATGGCAATAGCAATGCCGCCTAAAGACATAATATTCGAGCTGATACCTTGGCAATACATGATGAGAAAGGAACATAAAACCGAAATAGGGAGAATAATAATCGCTACGAGAACCGAACGAAAATGCCATAAAAAAATAGCGCAAACTATGGCTACAACAATACTTTCTTCGATGAGTGTTCGCTGTAATGTATTGATTGACTTGTGTATTAATGTACTGCGATCGTAGGTGATTGTGTAGGTAATATCAGGAGCATAACTTGCCATGACCTCTTCGAGCATTTTTTTCACATCTTTAATGACTTGTAACACATTGGCTCCATATCGTACGATAACAATGCCACCAACGGTTTCTCCCTCGCCATTGAGCTCAGCAATGCCGCGACGAGGCTCAGGGCCAAGTTGTACAACACCTACTTCTTCGAGGGTAATGGGTGTCCCCTTTGCATCGACTCCCACTGCCACTTTTTGTAGATCTTCCAGACTATGTATATAGGCGGGAATGCGTATGAGAAATTCCTTTTCAGCGAGCTCAAGGGACCCTCCACCAACTTCTCCATTACTTTGTTCAATTTTTGCTGCAACATCTGATATGGAAATGTTGTAGGCGCGTAATTTTTCAGGGTCTATTGCTACTTGATATTGTTTGACAAAACCACCAATGGAAGCAACTTCGGAGACTCCTTCGATAGAAGATAGTTGATATTTTAAATACCAGTCTTGAATGCTCTTCAGTTCATTTAAAGAGCGTGTTTTGGAATTAAGAGCATACATAAATGCCCAGCCAACACCTGTTGCATCAGGTCCAAGGCTTGGCACTGCCTTTTTTGGAAGTTTGCTGCTTAAAGAACTTAAATACTCAAGCACACGACTCCGGGCCCAGTAGGGATCGGTTCCATCTTCAAAAATAACATAAACAAAGGAATAGCCATAAAAAGAATAGCCTCGTACCACCTTTGATTTGGGGATGGAGACCATTTTTGTTGTAATGGGATAGGTGACCTGGTCCTGAATAATTTGAGGGGCTTGTCCCGACCATGGGGTATAAATGATTACCTGGGTGTCAGAGAGGTCAGGAAGCGCATCTATAGGAATATTTTGTAGGGAATATATGCCCCCAAAGATGAGCCCTAAAGAGGCAATGAGAATAAGAAAGCGGTTATTCAATGAAAAATTAATGATGCGCTGTATCATTTTTACCCATTTTTAGGAAGGCGTTTTGAAGCTGGCTCTCGGAGTCAAGTAAAAATTGTCCAGAGAGCACAATTCGATCTTTTTCATCAAGGCCGTTTAGTATTTCATACATGTTATTTGCAGCATATGGCCCCAGGCGTACCTCTCGAGGTTCAAAATACCCATTGCCTAAAGCAACAAAAACCGTATTTTTAGAACCACTTCGTAGTACCGCTGAGGCAGGAATAAGAAGTCCCTCTTCATGTAATGTTGCAGCAATTTCTACAGTGGCATACATATCTGGCTTGAGAAGGAGTGGTGAGTTTGTAAGTTCGATGCGAGCAGTGGCAGTTCGTGTTTTTGGGGTAACGTAGGGGTAAATAAAACTGATTCTGCCTGAGAATTTTTGATCTGAAAAATAGGGAACAATAATAGTGACTTCTTGCCCAACCGCTGCAAAGGGAAGGTCTTGTTCATAAATTTCTGCCTGTAGCCAGACCTTGGAAATATCAGCAATTCGATAGGAGGCTGTAGATGAGCCGACCATTTGCCCTTGAATAACATTTTTTTCCACGACAATGCCATCTACTGGAGACAGCATTGTAAGCGCTTTTTTTATTCCAGATTCTTGCAATTTTTGAATCTCTTCTACAGGGACATCGAAATACTGTAATTTTTTAAGAGCACTTTGTTGGAGCTCTGTTCCTATAGAGACAAGGTATTCTTCCTGAGCGGCATAAAGCTCTGGAGAGTAAATGGTAAAAAGAGGCTCGCCTTTCATCACATGTTGTCCGGTTGTGTTGACATAGAGTTTTTCTACCCAGCCCTGAAACTTCGTGGTTATGTTGTATAGAGTTGTTTCATCGTATGCGATGGTACCAACCGTGCGTATGCATTTTACTACAGGCCCTTTGGTGACATTTCCAAGAACAATACCCATATTTTGCTGCATATGAGGGTCTATTGAAATTGTGGGCATCGCACTAGCACGTTGGTTTGTCATTGGCGGCATTCCCATATTCATTCCCATGCTATCTTTTGCTAAGACAGGATCTACTCCGTTGTTTGGTCGTAAAGATGGCTGCCACATTGCTTGTGAAGCAAAAAACACGAACAATACGACGCAGGTGCCAAAAATTGAATACAAATACATTTTTATTTCTTGTTTCATTTATAACTCACAATATGCCTCTGGCATGATGCCGGCGATCAAGAGAGAAAGGGTAGCAAGGGCAACTTCGCGGCTCCGAATCACCTTTGTTTTTTCCAGTTCAAACTCGATTACTGCTTTTTTAGTCTTGAGCAGCATGATCAACTCACTCAGGCCTACTGTGTTTGCAGCAGCTGCGAGGCTGAGTTTTTGCATCTCTTTTGGGATGATCTGCTTGGTTAAAAGATCAAGGGTATAACAGGCAAGTTCATACTCAAAAAGCGCATGTGCAAACGCAGTCGCAAGCCGGATTTTTTCTTGAGATACTTGGTATTTGCTACTCTCTTTCGCATGAACTGCAGCAGCAATTTCTGCCCTGATTTTTTCTTGCCATATTGGCAGAGTAAGAATACCTTTTGGTCGCCACATCCATGGATGTCGCTTCACATTTGTTTCAAAGCCGATAACGAAGTCCGGAATTTGGCTTTTCATGGCGAGGGCAGTGCTTTTTCTTGCTTTCTCGAGCTCTGCCCTGAGCGCATTCAGCTGTGGATTTTTTTGAAGAGCTATCGTAAAAATTGTATCCGGTGAGAGAGTATTTTGTGTGTATTCAAAAGAACCAGGAAGCGGCACCGAATCCTGCATTTGGATGCCTAAAGCGCCTTTCCAGGCAATGACAAGGTAGTTTTGCTCTGCAAGCAGGTTTGCAAGAGTAGTCTTCAGACGATCTTGTTCTGCTTCGTTCATGAGAACTTGTGAAAGCGAGGCACGTGCTACGTGATTTTGTGTTTTGTTTATTTTTTCAATATCGGATTGTAAGCTGAGGAGCTCTCTGGTGAATTGAATTTGTTTGACAATAGCGTCTATATCATAGTAGAGGTTTTTGACAGTAAAGGCAGTTTCAAGAAGAGAGGAGCAAAATTGATAATATTTGGAATAGCTCGCCTCTGTGGCAATGGCTGCGCGAAGAGCTATTTTCCCCGGCCCTGGAATCTCTTGCACAAGGCCAGGCATAATCGATGTTACCATCTTTTCGATATCCATTTGAAACGTAAGTTGTGGATCCTGTACATAGCGCTGAGTAGTGATTTCTTCAAGACTAGCAATCCAATCATAATAGGCCGTCTTGACTTTTGGATGCTGTATGAGCGCGATTTTTAAAAAATCTTTTAAGTTATTGGCGTTTTTTACTTGCTCGCTTGTGAGTATTGGCTCCTGTCTTTCATATAGGGAAGCAAGCTTATGACGTTTGTGACAAAGCTGTCTTTCTTTTTTACTTTTGTGGACGCATCCACTGAGTAAGGGGATAAGTACTGTAAGCAGGATACATAGACGAAAAATCATTGTATTATTGAGGACCTCTATACACGATATGACAGAAAAGAAAAAACGTGTCAAGAAGAAGAGGGCCAATTTTGCAAGCAGCTCTTGCAGAAAAAGGTTTTTTTTGGTTTCATGGTTGCATATAACAAAAGGAGTGGTTCATAAAAACAATGTTAAAAACTTTTATCGCATCATGTTTGATGCTCGTTGGCTTTTCTCGTATAGAGGCAACGCCAACGAGTGCATTCTGGACAGTGTGTACAACGGATGTGCAGGAAACCAATGTTCCACACATAGACGTTGATAATTATTTTAGGCTGTTTCATCATAATAGGGATCAGTCTGCAATATGGCCCATTGATGTTGGACTTACCTATGGTCTTTTTAACTGGAATGATATGAAAGCAGAGATTGGTATCGACTACATTGCGCCAACACGAGACCCTGTGTATTTTAATGCAAAACTCGGTATTGCAGAAGAAAAACTCTTTACCTATTCACCAGGAATGAGCCTTGGCATATTTAACGTGGGAACGAAGACGCATGGGCAAAATAAAACTAATCAAAATATCGGCGATTTCTGTATTTCAAAATCCCTTCCTGAAGCTATGCTTATTGGTGGAAGAGTGACTGCAGGGACATTTGTTGGTAATCATACGATGGGAAAAAATCGCGTTGGTGGTATGGTTGCTTATGATCGACAATTTTGCCCTGCCAAAGATGCGAGCGGCACAGAGTACCACAAATGGGAATTTATAGCCGACTATGCTTCTGGTAAAAATACCATTGGTGGTGGCGGTTTTGCTACCATTTATTACTTTACACCTAAAATTAGTATAGAAACAGGCCCTGTATGGTTTAACGACCAGTCTATCAATGGCAAATGGAAATGGTCTATACAGCTCGACATTGATATCTAATTCTATGCGTTTATCTTTTGATGAAGGGCTTCGGCTCTTAACAGTCGCGCCGCTGCCTGAGCTCCAGGCAATGGCGCAAACTATCCGCTTTGAAAAGCATCCGAACAAAGTGGTTAGCTTTGTTCTCGACTCCAATCCTAACTACACAAACATTTGTGATATCGACTGCACCTTTTGCGCCTTTTTTCGAAAAAAAGGGGCAAAGGATGCCTACATGAAGTCGCCCGAAGAGGTGATGGCACATTTTGATTTTGCAAGGCGCGCTGGCATAAAAACAGTGCTCTTACAGGGCGGCGTGCATGAGGGGGTAACGGTCGAATACTTGGCATCGCTAGTAAAGCTTGCAAGAGAGAGATATCCCGATATTCATCCTCATTTCTATTCGGCAGTCGAGATCTGGAATGCAGCTAAGGTCTCTGGTGTCTCTGTACAAACGGCCTTGCAGGCCCTCTGGGATGCAGGACAGCGCACCATTCCTGGTGGCGGGGCTGAAATCCTTTCTGAGCGCGTGCGATTGAAAATATCGCCAAAAAAAATAGGCCCTGGAGGGTGGCTGGGTGTTCATACCACAGCACATCAGATTGGTTTTAAGACCACTGCGACGATGATGTACGGGCATATAGAGCGCCTAGAAGATATTGTAGAGCATCTCGAGGCGATCAGGTGTGCGCAAGATAGCAATCCCGGATTTAGTGCCTTTGTACCATGGAGTTATAAGAAGACAAATACCGCACTCAGGCGTATTGCAAAGAGATGGGCAGGACCGGAGGCTTATTTTCGCATTCTTGCCTTTTCTCGTGTCTACTTAGATAACTTCAATACCATCGCAGCATCATGGTTTTCTGAAGGCAAGGAGGTAGGAATGCAGGCCCTACAGTATGGTGCTGATGACTTTGGGGGGACGATCTTAGAAGAAAACGTGCACCGTGCGACAGATTTTATCAATAAGACCGATCATAATGGCATGCTGCAGATGATCCGTGGGGCCGGTTTTGAGCCTGCCCAGCGCGACTCTTTCTATCGTATTATTCAAAGATATGATGGTGTTGATAGCGTGTATGTTCCTGAAGCTGGTCGTGTGCAGGAAGCCGATCATATCCAACTTGTGCTGTGAAGATGAATGTATTATTAAAAATTTTAATTACAACATGTTTAATTACAGCATGTTTATTCATGGGTGTTTTGCCACAGATGGGAGCAGAGCCGACAGGAGCATATTGGACAGTGTGTAACACAGATGTTGTAGACACACATACCACGAACATATGTGTGGTGAACTATTTTCAACTTTTTCATCATCATAGTGAACAGCCTGAAATGTGGCCCATTGATGTAGGGTTAACCTATGGGCTTTTTACCTGGAATGATATGAAAGCGGAGATTGGTATTGACTACATTACACCCACACGCGATCCTGTGTATTTTAATGCCAAAGTCGGTATCGATGAAGAGAAGCTTTTTCCCTATTCACCAGGGATGAGTGTGGGCATATTTGACGTCGGGACCAAGACGCACGGGCCTAACAAAACAAACCAAGATATTGTAAATGTCTGCTTTTCAAAGTCTCTTCCTGACGCTATGATGATAGGCGGAAGAGTAACTGTGGGTGGCTTTGGTGGTAATCATGCTATGGGGAAAAATCGCGTTGGAGTGATGCTTGCCTATAATCGTGCATTTTGTGCTGTGAAGGATGCAAGCGGTACAGAATATAATAAGTGGGGATTCATTGCCGACTATGCCACAGGGAAGAACACGGGTGGTGGCGGTGGTTTTGGGGTTACTTGTAACTTTACACCCACCATCAACATAACTACAGGCCCCACATGGTTTAATGACCACACTATCAATGGTTCGTGGCAGTGGACTATACAGCTGAGTGTGAGTGTGTAATTAGTTACCATCATGTGCGCATTTTCCTATGGAAAATGGCACATGATGGTAAATTTATGTGTTTGTACCCATTTGGCTCTTGCTACGCAGGACACCTTCAATATGCGCCATACGATTATCTAAAAGCCGTTGATTGTGATCAAGATTACCTACGGCTGCTTTTACTTCAGTAATTCCTTGAGTTAATCTTGATTCAAGGCTAGTCATGTCATATTTTAATCTTGTTTCAAGGCTATTCATATCGCCTTTTAATCTTGATTCAAGGCTGTGTATATCATCTTTTAGTCGTGTGTCAAGTCTTGATTCAAGGCGTTGCATATCGTCTTTTAATCTCGTTTCAAGTCTCTCCATTTTTTCATTAGAGCGGTGGTAAAAGAACCATACAATCGCCAAGATGGCAATGATATTCTGAATGTCAAAACCTTTTAAAAACTGTACTACCTCGTCCATATTTTCTCCTTTTAGGCCACTTGTGGCATAATGGCATCGTGATGATATGTAGCATAGCAATTTAGTGTTTTTTTTGTCATGTGCAATTTTCCAAAAGGAAAATTTGTACATGACATAACATGATTACGGCAGAATATTCACATCGAAATCGAGTTCACGAACATCGGTCACGGCAGGGATGTGCCCTGTACGCATGAAGACCTCAATAAGCAGCACGCCCACAAAGAAGGCACACACAAACATAAGAACAGGTTTGGAGCTTGGAATGCGATATGAATCTCCTGCTCGCTTCATATACACGTATCTGCCAAGCCAGATCATGCATACAGGCATGATGCCATTTAAGATGGCATCCCCAAAGCCTCCTGAGACGTCTAAAGCTAAAAGAAAGATTTTCTCAAGAGATATAGCTGAAACAAGTGTGGGCACAATAATGAGGAGTGCAAGCAGCACGCCTCCCTTGCCTTTCTTGGAGATACTCAGGCCGTCACTTAAAAAGTCATATAGCCCCAGCGACATGCCAAAAAAAGAAGTCACCAGTGCAAAGAACGCAAAGAAATGCGCACACATCTCAAGAAGGCCATTAGAGACATGCTTGCCAAGATAATGCGTTGCTGCATGCCCCCCTTTCAAGGCTTCGAGAAGACCGTGTGGACCTGAAACTGGCACTGATCCTAAAACAATGAACTGCCAAATAAGATAGAAAATAAGCGCAATGGAAGTGCCGGCGATGATTGCAACTTTTAATGATTTCCCATCATGCTGTAAATAAGGATGCAGGCTTGGCACCATGGTCTGCATGCTAAAAGAGGTAAGCAACATAGGTAGTGCTAGCGCGGCTATACCCCAATCTTGCCGTTCAAGAAGTTTTGGCTTTACTTCTTGGCTGCCAAGCACCACGATGATCACATAGGCTGCAAGCATGGCATAAAAGAGCCAGCTGTTTACTTTCCCAAGTATCTTGTGGCTGCAAAAAATAATCGGCCCAAAGAGGAGCATGAAGATAATACAGCCCACTCCATGAGAGAGCTCTCCAAGCCTCAGATACTCGGCTGCTTGGGTAATCAAATGACCTCCACCTGCTGTGTAGGCCACAATCGAGGCGTATGAAATGAAGAGATAGATAATCCATGCAATGGCCTTCCCTGGCAGGCCAAGCAAAGAAGACGACATGGAGATGACATGGGCATCATCTTTTCGCATCCAAAACCCCACTTCCGTGAGATACAGCGCCGTCGCTGTCATCGCCGCCCAGGCCACGATCATCATGATGGCGCTAGGAACAAAGCCTATCTGCGCAGTAACTACTGGGAGCGCAAGCATCCCACCACCAATACAGGTTCCTGCAACCAGAAAAATAGCACTAAAAAGGTCGGGAGAATATTTTTTCATAATTTCGTCTCTACATTATATCCTGGAGGCACCTTTTTTTGCAAATTTATTTTCCTTTGTATTTTTTTCTTGTCTAAAAAAATTCTTTTTGTTACACCGGAGCCTATATACAACCAAAATTAACGGAGAGTATCTATGTTAAAAAAATTATTTACATCGCTTATGTCTCTTGCGGTACTGGTAGTTTCAGTGCCGGAGATGCAGGCGGCAGAAATTCCTTTTTCTCGACATGAGTTGATTGCAAAAAGGACTGAAAGGACTGAGAGGACAGGCATTGAAATCTTAAAACGAGGCCCTCGTGGTGAGCGCGGCAAACGTGGAAAACATGGAAAACATGGCAAAGCTGGCGCAACAGGTGCCACAGGCGCGACAGGTGCGCCAGGCCCAGTAAATTTTATTGCACCGCACGACCTATTTGTGGATGCAGCAACGACCCAGGATCAGGCCACGGCAAATGGTACCCTTGCCATGCCCTTCAGCACGGTTCAGGCAGCGATTAATAGGGCCACAACCATACTTCAACCCACAAATGCCACACAGTTTATCCTTGGTACTAGTATTTATATAGCCGGTAACACCTATTCTGAGAACCCAGTTATCAATGGTACCTCTAACCGAATTACCCTTGTCGCTATGGGTGACGTGATTTTGGGCACTGGTGCTACGACGACAGTAACGTACAATCTTACGGGTGCCAATACGCAATTTGGAACGGAAATTAACCCAGCGCTTATCATTGAAAGCTGGACATCCCATGATGCTCCGCAAACAGCATCATCGTTTGTGAGGAACAGTGGAACGCCCGCTTTTCGTTTGTTAGGTGCCATAGAAATTAATAACAATTCTAACGTGACAGTGAATCTTGTATTCAATGGGGAGGCAACCACTGTTATTCCCAATACCCCTCGTGTTGCTATGAATTTTTTTAATTCTATCATTCATAATGATTTGAATATAGGGGCAACTAATAACCTTGCAGATGCGGTAAATACTGTGTTTCTCGGTAACGTAATGGGTCAGATCCGCTATGCTAATGAGTGCGTCTTTGATGGCGGTCTGACGCTTACAAGTGATGTTGTCATTACTCAAGGGGCCGGGGAACAAATTGGCTTTATCAATTGTGAAATAAACAATTTTTTGAACGCTAATGGCTTTACATTTTTTGTAGATGCATTTACCAATTGTTGGTTAAAAGGTTCCAATGGCCTTTCACCAAGCCCTCCTAACTATTCGCCACCATTAGTAATGGGAGTGAATGTGATTTCTCCATTTAACAAGAAAATTATTGGCGATACAACACAATAACAAAAACGTCATGTTCGCATTTTTTGTACGGGAAATGGTGCATGACGAAAACATTTAACACGCAAATGGGAGATTTTATGATTAAAAAATATTATACAATTATCGTGGCTTTGATGCTAAGTACCTGTTTTATGGGGGATATCTCCGCTCGAGAGATTCCTTTTTCACGCGGTCAGTTATATGCCAAAAGGCGAGGCTCTGACATTGATAGATTGCAAGTGCTCAGAGGGCCTAAAGGGGAACGTGGCAAGCGAGGCAGGCATGGTAGAGATGGTAAACATGGAAAGCATGGAGCTGCCGGTGCAACAGGCGCGACCGGTGCGACAGGAGCCACAGGAGCCACAGGGGCACCGGGTCCAGTGAATTTTATTGCACCACATGATTTATTCGTCGATGCAGCAACCACACAAGACCAAGCGACAGCAAATGGTACTCTTGCTATGCCTTACAAAAGCATTCAAGCAGCTATTAATGCAGTTCCAATAGCAACCGACAGCGCTTCGTTTACACTGGGTACAACTATTTATATAGCTGGCAATAACTACACTGCTGAAGACTTGACAATTAACGGAGATTCAAAACGCATCACCCTCGTCGCTATGGGGGATGTAGTTGTAGGCACAGGCAGTGCAGGATCGAGTTCAATAACGTGGTTCACTACAGGTGCAAATAATGATTTTACATCAGGTAAATTGACTACAACACTCACTATTGAAAGTTTGACGTCTTTGGATAATTCGCAAGCAACTGGGGCATCGCTTGCTATGGACGAAACTCCAGGAATACCTGCATTTCGTCTTCAATCGCAGATCACTGCAACGACAGCATCGACGGATGATGTCAGCTTAGTAATCAATGCGGGGCTTCCTACTGTGGTTGCGACGGTAACGGGAAATGGCGACATGAATGTATTCTTCTACAATTCTGTTGTTAACCAAGCCCTCAACCTCTCGTCATCGGGCGTGTCTATGAGTGCGGTTAATTCTGTGTTTCTAGGCAGTGTTACGGGCCTCATTCCGTATGCTTCACGCTCCTGTTTTGAGGGTGGGATAGTGCTTTCTGGCTCTACGATATATACTAGCGGAATTGGTCAGCGTCTTGGTTTCCAGGAATGCACAATAAACACATCGTTCAATGGAGCGACCTTCGTTTTCTATGTTGATGCTTATACAAATAGGTGGCTAGAAAATAATGGAGGCACTCCAATTCCTGGGGTTCCTCAATTCACTCCAACCAACGTTGGTAATAAAGTAATTCTTGCTAGCGTAACCTAAACCTATCATCCCATTTACACTGATGGCGCTCCGTAAGGAGCCCATCAGTGTAAATGTTCAGTGTAATTGTTCTTCTTGCCTTTTTCTCCCATCCTCCGTATCATATTTGTTACATCGAATAACAAATGAAATATTTTATTATTAACATAATCTTAACAAATAGGGTTTACGGGTATGAATTCTTTTATCATTAGCAAGCAGCTTGGTGTCATTGCGGACGAACTACAACATACAGCTGATGCCACGCGCGTGGCAATACGACCAGGGCCACAGCGTCGCATCACCATACTACAAGAGTCCAATACATGGGCTGATTGTATTCATCGTCATATCTTGTGGATCGCATCACAGATAGGAGCGCTTTTTGGCAAGACGATCCCCTATTCCATCTTAGCACCCGACGACATATCCACAACGCTGAGCTATTTGCAACACATCTTTGGCGCAAAGCGGCTGCAGCGCCTGGATAAGGCACTTTCCTTCAATCTTTCTGCAAAGGAGGGTTCTCGTGAATATTTTACACGCAAAGATGTGGCAAAGATTTTTGCTGGTGCTGAAGAGGTGACCTGGGAGGACATGCAGGAGCTCTTTCAGGAGATTAAAACCCCGAGTGCTGCTATTCGATATTTAACCATTATAGAGTCGGATGTACTTCGCAATACTTTTCGTGATGCTGCAACCCTTGATGGCTGCTGTAAGCGACAATATGATATGCTCAAGCGTCTCCTTGCTCCTTTTGCAAAAATCGAGCATGCTTTCCTGCACTCTATGCCGGTTGCTCATCCGGTTATGGAAAGCACACTTACGGAGAAAAAGCTACGCTGCCTTACCTATCATGCGCTGCGGCACTACCATGCCGATGCTCCACACTTTTCATTTCTTGTGGCCAAAGAGCTCGCTGGGAGGGCTCTTCCGAAAGGAGTTCTTATCCCTCATCATTATGGTTATTTTGAAAACATGCGCTGCATTGAAGGTGGCGGCGAGCAAAAATACCTGCTCAAAAACCATGGCTCGCCTTGGGTGCCAAGTGCTGTGCTTTATCGAGGAACGAATCCTGGTAACCCGGCGTCGCTTGCGGCCCTCATTGCGCAGCATATCGGGGAAGATGGGATAAAAGTGAACTTTGAAGAGACTCTACGCTATCTCACCAGCCCGGCACTTGGATTTGTACGAAAGAGTGATGAGCCTTTGATGGCAATTGGCTTTAGTCAAGGAGGCTGCCATGCCTCATTGTGGTCACATCTTCTTCCGCACCGATTTCGTCATATCGTAACCATATGTGCGCCGGGCATTGAAAGGAACAAGGCTTTAGAATATGCGCAGCGTGTTGAAGGCTTAAATATCAAAATTGATCATATAGGGGAACCCGATGATGATATCGATCAATTTGGTGAGGCGCATCTTGGTGTGAATACATCTATTAGGAATGTCGAAGTATCGATTCATATTGCCCATCCTGGTGCAGGACGCAGAGCTATCATTCATCGACTTCCTTGCCCTAAATCGATAGGAGCGGCCTTGGGCCGAATCCTCTTTGGCTACCCTGCAAGCCACTGTAGACCCGCTCTCGGACGCTCGCTTATCTTCACAAAGCTTTCTACGGCCGATGCGACGCAGGCACCGTTGGTTGAGCGATTCTTGTCGCACGATGGGGCCTTTCGAGATCAGATGTGGGAGCGATACCGAAAGATCTTTGCTGCTGCCATGCGGCGTGTGTTATTCGAATGGCAGACGTCAGTTAAAAATGCGTATACTGGATTGCTGGAGCTGGGCGAACTCATGATGCAGGGCGCAGAAGAGGCAAGACCTGCATAGGAGTGCTCTCCTCTCCAACCATATCTGAATTTTGCTCGCCAAAAATAGCATAGAAAGGCGATAATGTACCCATGGCAATGCCCTGGAGGGGACTATAAATTATGTTATTAAAAGACGACAATGATAGAGCAATTTTTTTTGGACTCATAAGCGACCGGAGGGAGCTTCATGAGTCCAACTAGTTCAGTACACGCCTACTGCACCGCCAGCTCCTATGCCCTCAAGCAGCTCTACGAGGGGTTTAAGGTGCGCTATAAGGCCACCCTTATGAAGGACGTCGTGCATATCGAGGCAGAGCATGAAAACGACGAAGTAAAGGATATTTTCTGCTTCGGGTATGGCGTCACTGTTTTTTGGGGCTTTGAAGAAAAGGAAGAACATCGCTTTCTTAAAAAAATTCGTGCGTTTGAAAGCCGGTCGACAGAGCAGCCAGAGCGTGAACGGATGCATTTTTCGTTTGGCGAAGTTGCAAAGATCGAAGAAGAAGAGATTATTCTGCCAGATAGAGATCTCTACACACGCCTTGCTATTTCACATGGGCTTGCACAGTCCGTAAAGCTTGCCACCTTTGAAAATACCATTCAAAAGACGATCGACACTACAAAAAATATTCCTGAGCAGCTGGCAGCACAAGGAAAAATCCCCCTTTCTAAGAGAGAAATCCGAAAAAAAATGGGAGAGCTGTTTGTAGAAAGAAGTTCTGTGAATTTGCACTCAGATATTTTGGATGTGCCAGAGTTTTTTTGGGAACATTCAGAGCTCGAGGCGCTTTATAGCATGATTGCGAATCACCTTGACCTGGAAACACGCATCGAAGTCCTCAATCAACGCCTCGATACAGTACATGATCTATTCGAGATGCTCGGCAATGAGCTCAATCACCAGCATTCCAGCAAGCTCGAGTGGATCATCATCTGGCTTATTGTGATTGAGGTGATTATTAGTTTATTTACACATTACGACCACACGACACGCTATAGGGTGCCACCATCAGTTACTGCTGCCAATGAAAGCCGATAACTATGTTCTTATTGACAGTGGACAAGGTAGAAAGCTCGAGCGCTTTGGCGACTATGTGCTTTCAAGACCATGTGCGCAAGCAGTCTGGAAACAGACCGCCTTGAAAAGCGAGTGGCATAGTGCTGATGCTGTCTTTACAAGAGAAGAAGAGAATCGCTGGGAGAAGAAAAAAAACACACCTGACAGCTGGCAGTGCTGTGTAGAAGATATCCAATTTCACATTCGCCCTACAGATTTTGGCCATTTGGGCATTTTCCCCGAGCAAAAACCCCTCTGGTGCTGGATTCGAGACATGTGCCGGGCTAGTGCAGCCAAACGGGGCAGTCCACTCAAGGTGCTGAATCTATTTGCCTATTCTGGAGGCGCAACCCTGGCAGCAGCACAAGGAGGCGCTCAGGTTTGTCATCTCGATGCCTCAAAAGGAATGGTTGCATGGGCACGAGAAAATGCAGCCCTGAATGGCTTAGAGGGCGCCCCTATTCGCTGGATTATCGATGATGTAATGAAGTTTTTACAGCGAGAGGAGCGGCGTGGCAGTCTCTATGATGCCATTATTTTAGACCCGCCTACGTTCGGGCGTGGGGCAAAAGGAGAGCTGTTTAAAATCGAAGAAACCATCATCCCCCTTCTTGAATGTTGTCAAAGGCTTTTATCAAAAAACCCCGCTTTTGTACTCTTATCGTGTCATACGCCAGGCTTTACGCCTGAGACGATCCATAACCTCCTTATACAAATTTTTGGTAGTAGCAGCGCCATTGAATGCGCTGAGATGTTACTCTCTTCCCCCAATACGTTCTCGGTTCCAAGCGGAGTATATGGAAGGTGGGTTGCATGAAACCGCTTCTCATTACCAGTAGCGCCAATCCCAAAGTAAAGGACGTGCTGCATCTTTATGAAAAGCGCCACCGCGATGCCACACAGCACTTTATCGTGGAAGGCTACCGAGAAATTCTGCGCGCACTCGATGCAAAGACAGCGCTTATACAGCTCTTTGTTTGTGAAGAGCTGTTTTTAGGAAGTAATGAACAGGCGCTTATTGAAAAGGCAACAAAGCAGGGCGCTCAAATAATTTCTTGTCATGAATCAGTCTTTCGAAAAATGTCTTATCGAGACCGTCCTGATGGGTTGATAGCTATTGCCCATGCTTTTGAGGGGACTCTGACGACGATAGAGCGGGCGATAGAGGGAGTACATAGTCCACTTCTTGTGGTTGCAGAAGCCATTGAAAAGCCCGGGAATTTAGGGACTATACTTCGTACAAGCGATGCTGCAGGGGCGCATGGGGTGATTGTATGCGATCGCTGTACGGATATCTATAATCCCAATGTAGTGCGCGCAAGTGTAGGAACGCTCTTTACAGTGCCTGTAGCCGAAGCCTCAAGTAATGAGACTGTGTCCTGGCTACGCTCTCGAGGCATTAAGATGGTTGCTGCGACGCCGCATTCTCCCAAGAACTACTTTGACGTCGATCTCAAGGGCCCTATTGCCATTATCGTAGGCGCTGAACAAGTGGGCCTGAGTCCCCTCTGGCTAGAGCAGGCAGACATAACAGTGAAAATCCCTATGCATGGCGCTGCCGATTCCTTGAATGTCGCGCAGGCAACCACCATTTTGTTATATGAAGCAGTACGACAGCGCGCGTCCACAGATTCTCTTTGAGGATAATCACCTACTTTTTGTTGATAAGCCTGCAGGACTGTTAACACAGCCATCTGGCACTGATGAAGACAGCCTCGAGAGCCATGTAAAGGCATATCTTAAGAACAAGTATCATAAACCTGGCAATGTCTATCTACATGCAGTCCATAGGCTTGACAAGAGCGCCTCAGGTATTGTTCTCTTTGCAAAAACAAGCAAGGCACTCGGCCGCATGAACGAGCTTATCCGCGAAAGAAAAGTAAAAAAGCAGTATCTCGCAATAGTGGAAGGGCATTTTGAGAGCAAGAGTGGCACACTGCGGCATTTTCTTGTGCATGACGCACACAAGGCAATTGTGGATGCAGATGAGGGTGCAAATGGGGGTAAAGAGAGTGTACTGCATTATGAGGTAGTAGATGTTAGGGATAACCGATCTTTAGTGAGGATAGATCTTGAGACGGGGCGCTATCATCAAATTCGAGCGCAGCTTGCAGCGGTCCATCATCCCATCCAAGGCGATACGAAGTACGGGAGCCGGCTGGCGTTTCAGGATGGGGCTATAGCGTTGCAACACTACGCGATTGAGTTTGTGCACCCAGTGACGCAGGAGCAGATCATATGTAGGGTGCGTGTGCTGCTGGCGTTGTAAGGTTTTGTGCAGGGAGAGCTACAGGAGAGGGTTAGGAGTGCTTGATGCGTTGGTGAGGCAGGTCAGGGGGGCTTTTTTTCACAGGGAGAGCCACAGGAGAGAGCTTGTCAGAGGCGTGTGGGGAGCTTGATGCGTTGGTGAGGAAGGTCTGGGGGGCTTTTTTTCACAGGGAGAGCCACAGGAGAGAGCTTGCAGAGAGAGCTTGACAGAGGCGTGTGGGGTGCTTGATGTGTTGATGGAGAAGGTGTGGGCCGTGTTCTAAGGTCCGAAGGACCGAAATATGTATAGCCCAGGGTGCAGGAGCCCTGAAGGGGCGACTAAACCCTGGCTAAAAAACAAAATAATAGAGGCCTGTAAGGCCGACACAGTTAACATCCTTTCGTATGATGCGTATGCACTTTGTGGGTACTTCGATCGTGGTTATCAGGGCTTGCTAGTTGCAGCTTTTTATGAGCATGCTTTAGCTTGAAATATATCTTGAGAAGATGTTGTACGGCCTCTTTTGCCGGCTTGCACCAAGCTACACAGTGCTTGCCAATTTGTTGACGCTCTATCTCTTTGAGTCCTTTCTTGGTTATCTGATACTTGAGCGTAGCCTCTAAGTTAGAAATTTTAAAATTTCTATATGGATAAAATGTTGCGGTAGCGGTGAGTATTGCTGTTTTATTCTTTGCATCCTTTTCTTTGTTTATAGAGATGTCAATGCGTCTGCGTGGATATTCACGAAAAGAGTGGGATTTTGCGTCTAATGCATAGGATCCATTCATCCGACTCTCTTGCGATGGCACAATTCGAAAAGGAGCAATCACCTCTCGCCCTCGCGTAGAATGCTGGGTGGAAATGGGTGTAGAAGGTGGAAGATCTCTTTTTCGTGTATGGTATGCATCATAGCAGTGCACATTTTCTAATATTTTGCGGATTGGCGCGTACCATATCGAGGACGTTTGAAAGCGTGTTCTTTTTATTTTCAATGTGTTATGACGGCCATCCGTAAATCCAATGTGAGATTCTTTCTTATCCATCATAAATCGTAAACTGCCCATAAAACGACTTACATGCCACTTTGGGATATCGGACGTCCGACCAAGGTATGGTGGAGGAGGATATGAAGTCCACAGTTGCACTCGTAATGGAGGGGCATTGTGCTCTGAGGTCAGGTATATTTTATATGATGAGTGAAAAGAATACCCGAGGGGTTTTATTGTAATTTTGAGTGTGTGGTGTTTTGCATGCAATGAAGGCATTGTGACACACAGCAAAAGCATGCAGGCTAGAGCAAGCAACTTGGTTTTTATATACATAGGCATAATCCTCGTAGAATAGTTGTGAGGGCAACAAAACAGCCCCATATTTTCCGAACAGATGCATTGCCGTCCATTCAGTACCATCCACGGTAACATATCGCTTTTCGTTTTGTCAACTAGGATGTTTTGTTTTTATTTTTTTAGATGAGGTGCTTGCAAAATTCCGTTGGAGACAAAATTTGATGATTGTGGCGATGGGAAAAGCCTTTTGCAAATCGACATACTCCCTCGAGTAGGCGATTTGCAAAAGGTTTTTTCCCAGCGACAAAAGCGCGAATTTTGGCCCAAACCGGAATTTCGCAAGCGCCTCACGTGAGTGGGCAGCTCGATAGAGCGGTCTCCTCACATCTAGATAATCAAATCCTTGCAAACAAAAAAGTCCTTGCTTATGTACCATAAAAATGATACACTAAAAATAAGAGAAGGATTATACAATGCAATACCCTATCGCTTATGCCGGCGAAGAATTTACAATTGAATGGTACCTTGATTTGAAGGGCCACAGTCAAGCACTTGAATATTTTTTGGCACAATCACTTGATCGACAACGAAAATTATTACATTTACTTAAATTGATGGGCGATCACGGGAAAATTTTTAATAAGACAAAATTTATGAATGAAGGTGATGAGATTTATGCATTTAAACCCCAACCAGATCGTTATCTATGTTTCTTTTATCAGGGCAAGAAAATTATTATCACTAATGCGTTTATGAAAAAAACGCAAAAATTACCAATTAATGAAAAAGAAAAAGCTTTGAAAGCGCATAAAAACTATATAAATATAATGAATGGATGTTAGTTATGAAGAAAAAAATATTATCGACATACGAAGAGTTTATGCAAAATCACGAACAAAAAAAACTTTTTGATGAAGAATACACAGAACTACTGATCTCTGAAATGGTGATAGCAGCAATGGAGCATGATCATATTTCTGTGAGAAAATTGGCAGCTGCTGCAGGTGTCTCGCCTACTATTATTCAAAGCATAAAAACGAAGTCCAAAATTAACATTACTCTTGATACATTATCACGGATTTTGGATGCAATTGGTTATCAAATGCGTTTTGTCCGCAAAGACAACTCTCATCACCAAACAACAGGGTATGCAACGTGAATGGACTTAAAAAGATAGAAAACCATCCATGCAAATACTTCAGTATCTAACTTTCAGTTATTAATTAAGCTTTCTGGTGTGAGTGGGCAGCTTGATAGAGCTGCTCACTCATATCTAAATAATCAAATCAACGCCTCGGGCACATAACAGAAGATGGAAGAGCCTTTATGGCGGCTGGCGATACACCGTGAGGTCCACGGATCTTATCGCATTTTGCCGCTAAAACAAAGTCGCTTTCAGATAATCCGTCAATTTTGTGTGTCCATAACAGAACTTTCACTCTGCCATAGGCTAACAAGATATCAGGATGATGTCCTTCATGCTCTGCAACTGCGCCAATTTTGTTGGTGAAGGCAAGAGCCTCACAAAAGTTTGGAAAGAGATACTCTTTTTCCAAATGGTGTTCCTCGATTACCTGCCAGTCATTGCCAAGTTGCTTATGAAGCTTAGCAAGCGACAGTCCTTTCAATGGGGGAATATTTTTGCTACAAGGGACACATGTTTTATTTGATAGTTTGCAATTTGAGTTCATAAAATTCCTCATTTTACGCTACGTGCACTTTTCCTTCAGGAAAAGTGCACGTAGCGTTAATTTTTATTTGTTAATGATACGTTTTGAGCGCTCAACTGGTTATCGCTTTTGCAGTGTTTTCGAAATATAAAAACACAACAATAAAATAGCGGAGTAGTTGCGACGCTAAATAAGGCTTTATAGGCATAGGAAAAGATCATTATAGGTACTACCTGCTGTATCTCCATGTTGAGTCCCCAATATAAAAAGATGATATCAATAGCCACTGTATCAATCAGTTGTGAGATGCATGTAGAGCCATTATTGCGTAGCCATAGAAGGCGAGGTCCTGTCCATTTTTTTATCAGAGCATACAATTGGATGTCGGCAAGTTGAGCAATAGCGTACGCAGTGAGTGAAGAGAAAATGCGCAAGCCACTCGCGCCGAGTATCATCTTAAATGCATTATGCTCACCTTCTATATGCGCAGGAAGCCACAAAGCCAATTCGATGATCCCAAAACTTAAAAGGTTCATTCCCAAGGTAATATAGACCATGAATGTAGCCTTTTTTGGTCCAAAAAATTCAGTGACCAAGTCGCTCAATAAGAATGTGAGCGGATAGGTCACCAAACCAGCTGGAATAAGCAAGCCAACATAGGGCAGTACGACCATCTTTGCAGAGATGATATTGGATAACACCACGAGGACGCAGAAGGCAGCACTCATGGCATGATATATTTTTTCACCTTTCATATTTTACCTCCAAAAAGGCTTGTAGATCGGCATCACTCACTTTTGGCTCTCCTGGGTTGACATGGTCTAATTTGCCCTCATGTAACCATTGTTCAAGTTGACCGACCTCTTCGTACAGATGCGCAAATGAATCAATCACGAATAAAAGAGACTGAAAATGATCAATTTCAAACGCTTGATTGATCACCCATTCAAGTTGAAAAGGATATCTTTGCACACATGGTGATTCAATGCAATGCTCGATTTCTCCAGCAGAGCTTAAAAGGCCACTGCCGTAGACACAAATACGCTCTCCCTCACGCATAAGGCCAAATTCAATGCTAAACCAAAAAAAACGCGAAAGCGCCTGGATGTTGCTCCGAATTTTGGCCAATTTTTCTTCTGCATTGGCAATATGTGCATGTCGCTTGGCAGCTATGTGAGCAAGGGAGCCAAACTTGACGAGCACATCAGCAAATGTTCTATCTGTATGCATAGGGACATGTCCCGCAATATCATGAAATATATCGGGCTCCGGGAGATAGTGCAGATTGTTGCTATCTCTTATCGTAACCGTAGTTGGAAATTCCCGATGTTGTAAGCTGTCAAAAAATAAATAGGTAGGTACATACCCGCTGACTGCCTTTGCTTTAAACCCTGTTAACGGTTCTAAAAATGCATTGATCTCTTCTAATTCAGGAATTCGATCAGGATTCAAGCAAAGCGATTGAATGCCTTCCATGAATTTCTTATTGGCATATTTTTCCCACTTTGGGTGTAAAAGAGCATACAGTTTTCTCCATGCTTCTTGATTATTCTCATTATATAGCTCATATGGTTGGTGAATGAAGGTTTTCCCTTCGTTTTGGGCATTTTCGATAAATGGAGCTTTTGTTGTGGTCAAACCATGACCTATTTCTGGGTGGTGCATACATCCTCTGAAATTAAAATAAATTTTTTATAAAAATTAGTTTATAGCATGAGGCGATAATATCAGAACACATGCTAATAGCACAGCACACTGCCTTTAATGCAGATAAACACTGTAACTAAATTAGATAATTAATAAGAATAATAGCAGGGATAATAAGAATAGACAAAAGAAGAAAAGCAAGAAAAAAGAAAAGATGAACCCGTCCTCAGCGGAGGAGCTTGGGTCGAAGAACATGTTAAAGAACATTCCGTAAACATTTTTTACTCCTTGTGTAACTTTTTGTCAAACGCCATCTGGCGTTAGAACGATTGTATCATATAGAAATGGTTTTTAGCAAGACATATTTTTTAGATGTGAGTGGGCAGCTCGATAGAGCTGCCCACTCACATCTAAATTACTAAATCAACGCTTCCAGCACATAAAAGCAGAAGATGGAAAGAATAGCCCCTGCAGGGATGGTGATGAACCATGAGAGCACAATGTCTCGAAGGGTGCGAAGGTTCAGCGAGGCAATACCGCCTGCTAGCCCGACACCAATGACAGAGCCAACGATGGTATGCGTCGTCGAGATGGGAAAGCCAAAACGAGAGGCCAGCAGAATGATGAGAGCAGCCCCAAATTCGGCAGCAAAGCCACGGCTGGGAGTAAGCTCTGTGATGCGTTTACCGATAGTTTCAATGACACGCCAGCCCCAGGTTGCAAGCCCAATAACAATGCCGACGCCTCCGAGTACTAAAGCCCATGAGGGAAATATCGACTCATGACCAAAGTGGCGCTGTATGGTAGAAACTATGGCAGCCATGGGGCCTATGGCATTGGAGACATCATTAGAACCGTGCGCAAATGCCATAAGGCAGGCACTCGAGATCTGCAGCAGTCCAAACATTTTTTCTACCCAGAAAAATTCCGTGTGCTTCTCTTCAGTATCAGTATGCTTTTTCAGGGAATACGAGAGTGTGTCCATATCTTGCACAATATCTGAAAGCTGAAATTTGAGCTCGCCCTCTAACGAATTTTGGACGCGAAGAAGGTGCTTCTTTGCTTTATCCACCTCAGTAAGAAGATGCGTATCATGCGTGTGTGCCATAGGCAGCGCATTTGCTACAGCTTTTGCAGAAGAAAATGTTTTATAATGCACAGCATAATGGGCACAAATGCCGGTAATGACCGCAATTGTGATTGCAATGCAACATTTTATGATAAATGCCGTATCCGGCAAGATCACACGATACATCATAGTGAGAGAGAGCACCAGAACCACGACTGCTGCGATGTATGGAAAGAATTTTTTTGAAGCCTCGAGAGGATGTGGGTCATAGAAGATATACTGACGAAGCATCGTAAATACAATATAGGAGGTAAATGCACCTAAAATAGGAGAGGCAACCCAGCTTACCGCTATTTGGAAGACGTTTTCCCATTGCACGGCATCAATGCCGCCGACAACAGCACCAAAGCCGACGATGGCTCCCACGATCGTGTGTGTGGTAGAGACAGGCAGGCCACAGTAGGAGGCAAACTGGAGCCACAGCCCCGTTGCAAGCAAAGATGCCAGCATGCCATTGATGAAGATGAAGGGGTGGTATACAAAAACATCAGGGTTGACGATATTTTTTTCGAGGGTTTCAGAGACATTAGAGCCAAAAAACACAGCGCCGAGAAATTCAAAGATAGCGGCTAAAATAACCGCTTCGCGAAGAGAGAGTGCTTTTGAGCCCACAGAGGTGCCCATAGCATTGGCAACATCATTGGCACCAATATTCCATGCCGCATAAAAGCCAAATACCAGCGCAATAATAATATATATGAGGTCTGCAGTCATAATGCTATTTTACATCAAGGGTTGCACGCACACAGTTGGCCAGCTTTTCAGAAATATTGGAAAGAGACCCAACCACTTCAAATATTTTTTGCCAATGAATGTAGAGGCCATATGAGAGTTCTCGTTCTGAGGCAAATAGGGCGCGTAGCAGCTCTCGTTGGAGGAGATCTGCCTCATGTTCTTTAAAAGCAACGGCTTCAACCATGGCCTTTACTTTTTTTGCTTCATTGCCGCCAAAGGAAGATTCTTGCAGATCCTGGAGTTCTTGAATGATTCTTCGTACCATTTCAAAAGAGTCAATATTTTTTTGTAAAAATTGCAAAAATGGCTCTTCAAAGGTTTTGAGTAGTTTCATGGGTCGCAGCGTTACAAGCACAGCAATATCTTCCGCTTTATCAGCAAGAGTATCTTGAAGACTGAGCATCTCGAGAAATGAGCTACGATCGAGAGAGAGAAACAAGCTTGAGGGGATATTATTTCGAATCTCATCTTTTGTACGATCGGCAGCATGCTCGAGTGATGAGATGTGATCGGCAATTTCTTGCACTTGCTTCTCTTGTCCTTGCTTGATTGCTGTGAAAAGGGCCACAAGTTCATGGATGCAATGTGCCACTTTCTCCATATGTTTTTGCAGGGGCTGAAATGGAGAGCGCCCAAAAAGATTAAACAGCATATTTTTTATATAACTCTCGCTTGTTCTTTTGCTACAAAACCCTCTTCGTGAGTGCTTGATTCTACTTTTAGCCAGTTGCCATTGTTAACAACTTGGCGTACAGTGACCTTTGTTCCGGGTATGAGAGGGAGCCCAGGTAATGTGGGATACTCTGTGCCTGCACCTTTATAGAGGGGTGTAGGGTAAATAATAACGGCTTCGAGTGGGGCAAAAAAGAGCGTCCACGCAATACTTGCAGAAAAGACAATGGTAATGCCCAGGGAAACAAAGGCAAGAGTGAGAAATGTGGGTTGTGGCAGCCATACTGCAAAGGAAGCAAAGGCAAATGTACAGAGCAAAAAGCCTAGTAGACACATCTCACGCTCGTATAAAGAGAGCATTCTATGAAAAAAGAGGAGGGTATCTGCCACCATGTTTTCATTGACAGATGGGGGCAGATGCGCAAGCTCCTTTGTGCGTTGTATATTTTGTATAAGTGGCTCTGCACGCGGCATTTCCTTGTAGGCTCTATAGTAATACCACAGGGCAAGTCCATATTCTTTTAGCTGGCAGTAGCAATTACCAATGTTATAAAGGAGCCTGCCTGATGGGTTTTGCGTAAGCTCGCTCAGATATATTGTGAGGGCATCATTAAAGGCGTGTCTTTTTTCTTCGGGCGTTTGTGTTTGCTGCCCCTGTGAATATCGTATATACCCCTCGTCAATAAATGCCCCCGCCGCAGGAAGGCATATGGGACACAAGCAAAGAAAAAGGAAGAGAAGATGGTGATTCATCGTCCGAAGTATAGAAGGCTTATATTTTTATGTCAATGTACAATTTTCCAAGGAAAATTGTACATTGAAAAAATGACACCTTGTGTGACTAATCCTACTAGAAAGGTGTGCATGGCGAAAATAGAGCATGCGCCCCGCAGCCCACGATTCGCGTAAAAAAATGTTACTGCTTCACACTATGATTAGATAAAAAATCATGAATGGTTTTGTGCATCGCGTAGGCCATAATTTTGCAAGAATCTATGTATGTTTTAATGACATGACTGTTCACCCAATACGAGCAAGTGTCATAGCCCCCGCCACGGTAGTGGCGGCTGGTGTTAGCCCCGCGTGACCGAGGGAGCACGCATTGCGTGCGATCGAGGGAACGTGGGGTTGTGGGATCGAAAGAAGATCCGCGCCGCGGTAGCGGCGCATGAAGAGTGTTAGCCTAAGTGAGGAGCGAAGATTACATGTTAATCGTAGTATGAAACAAATTCATAGTGTGCTTGTTGAGGCTATTTTCACTACACGGTTAAAAAAACAGAGCTGCGGTAACAGCGAAACCCATTTGTGTTGACATATTTAACGTACATATTGTTGTTACAGATACAATTCTGTTTCGCTGCTACCGCAGCTCTGTTTTTATTGATGCCTCATAAACCCCACGTTCCGCTCGGCCCGCGCGCTAGCGCCGCGGCCTTCACTGCACGCGGGGCTAGAGCCGCATTTCGCCACTACCGTGGCTCGGTTCTGATTGGTTACAGGTTTCTTTAAGTTGACACCACTCCAGCCTTAGCCTGATGCGTATGCCGCTGCCGAGGTGGGGTCCATATCAACTAGAGGCATAATATGTTATGCGTTTGCCTTAAGTGAACACTATTGGGTCTTAGCCTGATGCGTATGTGGTAGTGGCGGTCAGTAAAGGCAAGGGTAGATTTTGCTATGGTGGCGCAAAAGAGTTGCATTTTTTACATTATCCTTGTTATAGTCTAGAGCGTAAAAGAGAAACCAGCTACACATTGTCGCATCAGTGCTGCGACAATGTCGTTCATAAAGTGGTTAGCGAGTAAGGAGGAAAAATGAAATATTTCAAAATCTTGATGGTGTCAATTTTCTTGGCAGTAATTGGTGTTGCGCCTACTTCTGGGTGGACAATTGAAGCCTGCCGAGAAAAGCCAGCTTTAGATGATAATCTATCGTGGCAAAAAGTAGTGCAGTATGCCCAAAAGAATTTGTCATTAACAGGGCAACTGCTTGTAAAATCAGATGGATTTGCTTACTTGAAGGTTGATGATGCATACATTCACGACCTGTTTCCCATGCTTGGCCTAGAAAAGGATGGATTTAACAAGCCCCCTTACTTCCGGTCAAAAGAGGCTCCTGGAGCACATATTAGCGTATTTTATAAGGATGAACACATTAAGGCCGCAGAGGTTGGTCAATATTTTCGCTTTGAGCTTAAGCAAATTGTGATTGTAAAGGCAGACAAAGATACAAGCTATGCAGTGTTACAGGTGGTCTCCCCTGAATTAGAAAGGTTGCGAGAGAAATATGGATTATCTCCTAAATTACATGGACATGAATATCATATTTCTTTAGGAAAGAAAACATATCGTTGTGGTAAAAAACATATTAAGGAGTCGAGTGAAACAAATCGCCATTAAAATTATCTACGATAATTGTACAGCGAATGAACATTTCCAAGCAGGATGGGGATTTTCTTGCGTAGTTGAGGTTGGCCTTCGTAAAATCCTGTTCGATACAGGAGCAGATGTGCATGCTTTCTTTTCCAATCTTCAAAAATTTGGCATGCAATGTGAGGAAATTACCGACGTCGTATACTCTCATAAACATGCTGATCATATTGCAGGGTTTGAAGAGGTTATTGGAAAAATCAAACAGAGTGGCCGGCTTTTTCTTCCAAAAAAATTCCCATCTAAAAAACGACCTCCTACTATTCACACAGAAATTGTTGAAGAGTTTCAAGAGATAGATTCAGGGATATATTCCTTGGTCTTAAAAGGTGGATTTTTTTTCTATGAGCAAGCGCTTGTAATAGAAACCAAAAACGGTTTAGTGGTCATAACAGGATGTGCGCATCCAGGAATTATTACACTATTACAAGAAGTTCAAAAACGATTGAAACAACCTATTCATCTTGTCTTAGGCGGCTTTCATTTGTTTCGCAGTAAACAAAGCTACATTGACGAAGTGGTGCATCAATTTAAAGCTCTTAAAGTACAAACGGCAGCTCCCTGTCACTGTACTGGAAGCATGGCAATCGAGCGATTTCACCAAGCTTTTAAAGAGAATTTTTATAAAATTGGAGCAGGGACAATGCTTACATTAGATAAGTAACTTGTTGTAGATAGGCTTCAAATTTCTCCAAAATATCTGGCATATTCTTTTTACCAAATCCGATTCGGAAATAATTTCCAGGAAGGTCAAAAACTGAGCCTGGCATAATTAAAATCCCGGTCGTACGTACGAGCCCTTTAGCAAACGTATCTATTGGTATGGGCAGCTCTAGCTTCACAACAGCCATTGTGCCGCTTTGCGGTCGGATCCATGATAAGCGTTTTTGGTGACGTGTCATACAGGCATCCAGAATCTTGAGATTATGCAGGCAGATGTCCCGGCTTCGTTGTAAAATCTGTTCTTTGGCTCGGAGCGCCATGATTGCAAGGATTTCACTGGGAGCGCTATTGCAAATAGAGGTGTAGAGCTTATATGAGCCCACTTCTTGTAAAAAATTGGCCTCACGAGTTGCTATCCAGCCGATTCTTAGTCCTGCAAGACCAAATGATTTTGTCATTACATTAAGAGCAATACCTCTCTCATATGCATCTGCAATGGAAGGCAGCCGCTTTGCTGCGTCTACTTCCAAGTAGCGATACACCTCATCACAAAAAATATACGCCCCGTGATTTCTGGCGAGCTCGATGAGTTGTTCCAAAGCTCGTTTCTCGAGTAAGGCTCCTGTGGGGTTATGAGGATAGTTGAGTATGAGTAGCTTAGTATTGGAGCGAAAAGCTGTTTTCACAGCATCTACATCTAGATGCCATTGATTCTCGGGTTTGAGTTGTATGGTAGAAACTTCCCCTCCACACACTTCAGGCAGTGTTGCAAGCGATGGATAACAAGGAGCGATGACGATGACATGATCTCCTGGTTCGAGTAAGACTCGCATCGTGCAATAAATTCCCTCTTCTGCTCCAGCAAAGGTGATGACGTCATCAGCTTTTACAGAGGTATATAGCTGTGCTATTTCCTCTCGAAGTAGGGGATGTCCTGGAGATTCAGTATAGCCGAGCGCAAGAGAGTTCCATAGTTTTTTAGAATCTGGATCGGCAAGCTTAAGAAGCTCTTGCAGCGTCCAGGTTTCAGCGTCCGAACAGCAAAGCAGATAGGGCGCGATAAATTCATATTTTTTCCAAAATTCTTCTAATTTAAAGGCAGGGATTTTCATCTGTTTTCCTCAAATAATTATAGATAGTGGCGCGAGAAAGGTTGAGCACGTCAGCTGCATATGTGGCTGCGTGTTTAGCATTAAAGGCGCCTTCTCGATGAAGCGCCTTAATGAGGTCTCGCTTTTTTTCTTTGGACAGCATCTTGAGTGTCGTGCTTTCTCTTTTCAAATAATCGCAAACATAGAGGTTTATTTTTTCTCTCCAGTCGTTTTTGAAAAGGACCTCAGGCTGATTTTGGTAATTTTGCGTGGCTACCCACTGATCCAAAAAACCGCGAAATTCTTCCCATTTTGAAATGTCCAAATTGATACATAAGAGACCCATTGGATTTTTATTGTGATCGCGAAGAGTAGCGGTCGTTGCCTTCATTTTCCTGCCATCCCAGTTTGTTTTTGCATACACCGGAAAAACGTCTGGGAGTTTGGTATGATCTGCTACCTCTTCAAGCAAAGAGAGATCTCCTACACTCCTCTTGGAAAAATTGTTATAAATAGCCGCGATTTTTCCTGACTGTAGATCATGAATAACGACTTCTGCATGCGGCTGCAGTAAAAGTGTAATTGCCTCTGCTATGGGAAAATAATGTTTTAAAGTAGTCATATCCTAACCTTTTTTATATATTTTAGTCTAAATTAGACATAGTTGTCAATGCGTAATCATCTCTTTGCACTATTCGTGTGTGGTGTGCTATTCTTCATGGCATGAAATCTATTCCACACAAACCAGAGCCTAGTTTTTCAGATGCGGCTCAGAAGATAGTTATCAATGGCTTATACGAGCATTATAAAGGACAGCGGTATAGGGTGTTAGCAATTGCACACCATAGTGAAACTCTTGAAGAGCTTGTCGTGTATCAGGCCTTATATGGACAAGAGCGGGTGTGGGTGCGACCTCTTGCGATGTTTTTGGAAAATGTTACCGTAGAAGGACAGCCGAAGCCACGATTCAGATTTATCGCGTAAATTGCATTTTGCAAACGTGGAAGTGGCAAGTGGTTATGCCTTTGTAGATAAAAAATCTTTTATGTGTTTAAACCACGCATGAGGTTTTTCAACGTATGGAAAATGACCGCAATTTGTCAGTAACACATATTGTGAATCCTTGATGCTTTCATGGATCTTCTGGGCGGCATTTGGAGGAATTGGGTCGGCATCTCCATGTATAATTAACGTTGGCGTTTTTAAGCTCTGTAAAGCACTATATAAGTTAAAATATTTTTTATATAAAGTGTTTCGAAACTGTTCATAGACTTGTGAGTATCGTAGGTATGCAGAAGAGGACATGCGCAGGTTTAAGAGCTGTACTTTTTCTGGATCATAGCAGTAGACACTGAAAAACATTCTGTACAGCTTCTCCATTATTTCTGGGTTTCCTTCCGCAAATGCTTTCGTCAGGTGTATAGCGTCTAACTCTTTTTGATAAGGAGTCAAACGGCGAGTCTTTTCTTGTTCAAAAAGAGTATATTCTTCTAATGAAGCGGGTATAGAATTTGAAAGAATGAGTTTTGCTACACGCTCGGGATGGGCAATGGTATATTGCATTGCCAAAAAGCCTCCCCAAGAATGCCCAAGAATGGAGATTTTTGGAAAATGAAGAGCCTCGCGAATGGCATCCAAATCATGCACGAACGTTTCAATGTTCATGGTGCTTGGAGTAATATCTCCGGTTGATTGACCACAGGCTCGTTGATCATAAAAAATTATCAGGTTATTTTCTGCCAGCCTGTATAGTTGGGGAAGTAGATAATCCTGGCATAGCCCCGGACCACCGTGCACCACAATTAATGGCTCACCTTTGCCGGCAGCTCTATAAAAGAGCTTGGCAGTTCCAGCGCAAACAAAATCTTCTTTATGAAACGTGTGCATGTGTATTTATAACGCGATGTGCGATTTTAAGTGCTTTCAGGCACAAGTGCCTCAAAAGCACTTAAAGTCGCACAGGCAATTCAACTTATGAGCTGTTCGAATTGCAAGGGTTCATAGCTTTTTTTTGCCCAAAGGGCAAAATGCTAACCCCCAGGGCAACGCCCTGGGCCAGATGATGACCCAATATTGTTGCCTGAAGGGCAACACCAGCAAAAAGTCGCACATCGCGTATTTATATGTGCGTATAACTGAATAGCGGCTTTTTGTAAAGGTCTTCCTAGGAATGGTGTTGTCATTTTAGGAACTTTATTGCTTTGGAATAACGGGAATTAGATTTGCATACAAGCCGCGCTTGTCAAGCTTAGCCATCCACACCTCATGATCTTGCCTGCCGAAAACAACCCAAACACATTGATCATCAATGACAATACCGCAAGGGAAAACCACGCGGCAAGGCTTTATCATAGTATACTCTGGGCCATGGTAAAAATTCTTGCCTATAATTGGGCTTTGGCTCATTGCCGTTATTGCAAATGGTGGCTCCTTTGCAAAGGTATAGGCGCCCATAAAGTAATGTTGTATGGGTTGTCTTTTGGAGCTTCCACTTGCGCAAATGCCCTTGCAATTAGCCCTTGGGCTGAAATAAAAGAAATTAATAAACAAAGTAATAACTTTTTATTCATTTGGCTCCGCTTCTAAGGAGTGCTTTTACTTGCGATGAGACAAGATCCTGCTTCAGATAAGGTATATGCGCGCTATGCTTAAATAATTCATTCAATTCTGTAATCTGAAACCATTTTGTAGGGTCATCAACACGGCGTCGCAAATATTTTCTCTGTGCATTGAGAATATTTTCCGCCTCGACACGGTTGAGATCATGTATATGATGTACCCAAGTAGGAATAAGGCCGCTACAGTCCATTATTGGTGTTGCACCTTCGGGAAATTCAAAAAATGACGCCATATCATTCTCCCCACAATTTAGAATCGGGTCCTTGTAAGAGCCGATTTGTTTCTTGCTTCAGCAATTCCTCATTAAAACGTTCATCTGGTTGTTGCTCCTCTAAATTCATTGTGCCTTTAAGATATTGTAACTGCGTTGCAGCGATTTTTTTAGCCTGATTGTGCCTCATAATATCAATCGGCGCTTTCAGGAAAGGAAGGATCACCAGCTCGCACGAAATGGCGTGAAAAATTTTATTTAGAGTGGTTAAATTAATGTGCTCATGCCCACTTTCTATACGTGACACAGTAGATTGAGGGACTCCTGCTCGCTTAGCTAGTGCTTGCTGTGATATTCCTAACTGTTTGCGGATGAGTTGCAGTATTGCGCCAATACTTAGCCCTTTCAATGCAAGTCTCATTTTTTGAGCGGCATGGGTGATTTCTTCAACAAGAAGTTTTTCGGCAGGAGAATATGATTTCATAGTGCACCTCTAGACATAATTATAGCATATTTGCTATAAAAAATGTCAAGTTTTATGCACCATAAGCATAAAAATGGGCAAAACCTATAGCATTTATGCTATAAATGCCTCATACTTTTACGCCGTTATCTATACTAATGGTGTCAATTTAAAGAAACTTGTAATCAATCAGAACCGAGCCATGGTAGTGGCGGAGTCCATTTACCTGATAGCATGATTTGTCATACGTTTCCTTAGGGTGACACCATTGCCTGGGGAGATACAGCAATTCGGACTTCACGAGGAAGTCCACACCTCATGGTCTTGCCTGCCGAAAACCACCCACTCACATGTTTCTTCTGAACTGTTACGACTTTGTCGTTAAAAAAATTTGTGTGTGATTAAACCACGCATCCGGTTGTTCAACGTACGGAAAGTGCCCACAATCTGTTAGTACCACATATTTCGAATCCTTGATATTTTCATGGATTTTTTGGGCGGCAATGAGAGGAATAGGATCAGTGTCTCCATGTATAATTAACGTCGGAATTTTCAAGCGCTGTAGTGCTCCATATAAGTTAAAAGATTTTATAAAAATAGAGCGTCGGAAATATTCATAGACTTGTGCGCCTCTTAGGGACGCGGAGGGGGGTATGTATAGATTTAAGAGCTGCACTTTTTCTGGATTATAACAGTAAGTGCGCAAAAGCATCCTATACATCTTCTCCATTATTTCTGAGTTTCCTTCTGCAAATTCTTTCGTATGCTGAATAGCTTCTAATTCTTTTTGATAAGGAGCCGTGCGCCGAGTGTATTCTTGCATAAAAAGAGCATATTCTTCCGATGCAGCAGGCATGGAATTTGAGAGAATGAGTTTTTCTACGGATTCAGGATAAGTGAGTGCATATTGCATTGCTAAAAACCCTCCCCAGGAATGTCCAAGAATGGAGATTTTCTGAAAATGAAGAGTCTGGCGAATGGCATCCAAATCCTGAACAAACGTTTCAATGTTGATCGTGTCGGCATTGATGTCTCCAGTTGATGCACCACATCCTCGCTGATCATAAAAGATTACTAGGTTGTTTTCTGCCAATTTGTATAGCTGAGGAAGTAGGTAATCCTGACTTAATACTCCGGCACCGCCATGCAAAACAATTAATGGATTTCCTTTTCCAAGCGCTCTGTAGAAGAGTTTGGCGCTTCCAATGCAAACGAAATCTTCTTTTGGAACTTCTGTATATGCGTTTGCAATGGGCTCCTTCGCTGAAATGAAAGAAATTAATAAGCAAAAGGAAAGTAAAAATTTTTTTATCATATTAACATCATTGTTATTTTTGTGTGTTTGCGACTTGTGGCCTTCTGAGGCCTACGGGTGTAGATTATATACCTAATTTCGGCTTTTGTCATGTGCAATTTTCCGCCTCTTTTCCCATAGTTCCACCTTCACAAGAAGGGAAATAGAAGGACAAGTTTTATGCACCATAAGCATAAAAATGGGCAAAACCTATAGCTTTTATGCTATACATGCCTCATACTTCTACGCTGTTATCTATACTAATGGTGTCAACTTAAAGAAACTTGTAACCAATCAGAACCGAGCCACGGTAGTGGCGGAAGCTCATTAGCCCCGCGTGACCGAGCAGCGTGCGCTTAGCGCACGCCGAGGGAACGTGGGGTCATGGAGCATAAATAAAAAACAGAGCTGCGGTAGCAGCGATACAGAAATGTATCTGCACCAACGATACAACGCAAATGGGTTTCGCTGCTTCCGCAGCTCTATTTTTTAACCGCTGCCCAACCCCACGTTCCGCCGGCCGTAGCGCATGCGCTACGGCCGCGCTCCACGCGGGGCTAATGAATTCCACCGCTGCCGCGGTGGGGTCCATATCAACTAGAAGCATAATATGTTACACGTTTGCCTTAAGTTGACACCACTCCAGCCTTAGCCTGATGTACATGACACTACCCCCTCTATTCCAGTGCTTGCAACAAGCCCATGCGTGCCAGCATATCGGCAATAAAGGAGATCTTTACTTTTAAGTGAAGAGGGCGATTCTCCAGCGTCCACTGCACTGGAGGCGTTTCATAGATCTGGGTGTCAAGGTATGCGAGTTTCAGCACCTCAACCATGCAACGCTCAATTGCCTGGGCGGCCGTTTCATTGGCTTGAATCCTAATACTATGCACTTTGAGCAGTGCCTGCTCTGCTGTTTCATTATTGCGCCTCTGAATACGATGACTGCTTAAAAATGCTCCAGCATCTTTGGCCTCTCTGAGCTCCTGGAGCCTGTTCTTGGCGGTATCGAGATCCTGAATATCGTCGAAGTATCTGCCCCAATCCTCAACCTTACGATCTTTACCCCAAGTATCTGGTACTCTTACAGTGTCATAACACCACTTTCTGAACAACTCTCGTGCGTCCTCACGCCCTTGTGGACCTACTTCTTGCCTAATACAAGAAGCAAGAGCAAAAGGGGTATACAGCTCTTCAAAGCGTTTTTTTAAGGCTGCTCTATTATTTTCATAACGGCCATACAACTGCGTTTGCGTATAAAATGGGTCGTCATAGCGGCCTAAAGTCTCAGTTCCGGGAATTGCCAATTCTTGTCCTGCAAGGCGCAAGAGCGCCATAAACTGATGAGCCTCACCTTCACTTATGATGTGGGCATTGGCTTCTCTAATGCCACTTAATTCCCTCGCAATTACCGATTCGAAGGTAATAGGTTTATTTAATACAATTTGTTGATAGAGATCGATGGCATCTGCGATATATCGTGTGGCGCAAAAACCAGCGCCGCTTATGATGGTTGCCAGGAGCTTGATTTTTTTGGTTGTCAGTTCTTGGAATGGTAACTGAGTGCTTTCGAGATAAGAGATGACATGAAGAATAGGGTTTTTCACATTGCCCCAAAATTCTCTTCGTGCCTCGATATTGGCCTCTGGAGGTGCCCCTATAAGGCAGGCCATGTTGTTTATGCTATCAATGTATTTATTTAAGTCTGTTGTAGCGCTCTCTTGGGTCATTGTTTTAGCGTCAAGCCGGAGCTGCAACCGCGAAAAAGGAATGCTGTTAAAGAGGGTGACAAGGCCTGTCCTTAATGCGCTGTCAGAATTTATTGTGGCAGCAAGAGGTGCGATGCTGCTATTGTAGCGCACTCTGTTGTAATGATCATCAGAGAGTTTGTAGAAAAAGTTACATTCAAATTCCCCTGTTGTAACCTCATTGATGAGGCGCTTCATACGCGGCCGCGAATCAAGAATTGGTGGGTCTGCCAGATGGCTTAAAAGTGTCTTATATTGCTGCTGATCTATCTGATGAGCGGCTTTATATATATCATGCAGGCATGTGCGCATACTGCTATGTATTGGACTCAGTTGCTCTGGGGTAGACGTTCTTTCTGCTTCGCATTGATAGTGATCGAGAAGATAATAGGCAGTCATGCACTCTATCTGTGTCATCACCTCTTGACTCAATGGGTAGCAGCGTTGCAGATAGCTGCGAAATTTCCCAGTAAGTGATGACTTAACTATGCCTTTTGCGTGATACCTACCGATGCGTATAATAGCATCTATATTATCAGTAAGGTAAAAAGGGTATGTGTTTGCTGACAAATTATCAGTGAGGTAAAAAGGGTGTGTGTTTGTTGTCAAGCCGTGGTAGAGTGCTTCCAGTATTAATTCATATTGCTCATCCATGGTGTTGAGCAAGTTCCATCCAAAAGTGAAAGCTGTTGATAATTCGAGGATTTTATTTAAAATCGTTATACGAGTACTATGGGCTACGATAGTGCGTGGGGTATTGTTGTAGCGCTGGATATAACGGCACACGTCCATATCTGTGTGCAGCCGGGCAACTACGGTGGCATGGTCAGGGATTTTTGTATCAAAATCACGAATATGTTCACGCAATTGGGTATAGAGGGTGTTGCATTCGTCGGTAGTAAGCTGGAAAGCGACTGTATCTGCTCCTACAATGGACTGGAGGAATGTGAATCTGCTGCTATCTTGAGAAGTACTACGTATGAGAGTAGCATAGCATATTTGGGAGACAAGAGCCCCGCACTCGGGATACAGTTTGTGAAGCTGTGTTGTTTTTAAAGGGATATCTGCTGACAAATCCCAAATGAGTTGCAAGCGAGTGGCAGCATCAATTCCTTGCGCTTGTAAGCGTTTGAGGGCCGCCGTGTAGCGCATGACAAAAGCTGCATTATACGTTGTGTTCCTTGTTACATCCACCATAAGATCAAGCAGGTGTTGAGGCACAGCTTCGGTATCAAGGATAGCTTCTATATTCTGAATGAGCGCTCGCGCGGTCGCGATATATTGATTTTGCTGTTCTGTGGAGGCATTTGCTGGTTTTTCTAAATCGCCAAGACATCTTTCTAATTTAACGACAGCATTTGCGTAGTTTATTGCAGTGTTTACGGAAGTAATAAAAGAGCCAAGTGGAGACGAAACATGGTGAAATAACAGATCGCAAATTGTGTCATAGTGCTCTTGCAAAAACCCCGCCTCACTCAGTAAATAAGAAAGTAAGTCACGCAACTCTTTCTGTTGATGCTCTCTTTCAGAATGGCGTTCATTGGAGGGTCCTGGCTGCAGTGTTTTATATTCTTGGTAGGAGTGATACAACCGCATGTATAGCTCACCTATGATCCACAAGCATTGCCAGTTTGATATTCCATAGAACTCTGCAAAGAATGTGCAAGCTGCCTCATCAAAATCATCAAGCGAAATAGTGGTGAGCCGTGGATCAAATAGGCCATCCCAATAGTGTTCTTCAAGCCTGATACGTCCTGTAAGGAGTGCCCAAGGTTTGTTGCGATTTGTGGGCGTTTCTTGATGAGTATGCTCTATGATAGAAATCCTTTCTTTGCATTCCGTTATGCTTAAAGAAGTGGGAAATGTATCCAGGCATAAGGTATCACCTATTATGTTATTATAATGGGTAATGGCTAGCGACAATGTAGAATCTGAGTATGCTCTGATTCGTAGAGTTTGTCTGATAAGGTTTTGGCGTCCCGTATTACCAAATTTGTTCTCCAATTCAATTATTGTTGCTGTCTGTTTCTCTTTATATGCTGTCTGTAATTTCAAAAAATTTTTAATGTCTTCATTGAGAGTACTTACTCGCAGCTGTGTTTGCAGAGACTGTGGCAATGCTGCAATGCTATGAGGAGTAATAACAGAGAACAATTGTGTCAGTTTCTCATCATACGCGCTATGGTCCTTTCTCTGAATATTCAATACGTCTGTAATGAGAGAACAGATGGTAGTAAGCTCTGGACACTCTGATATATCCGTCACTACACGGCCTTGTAGTTCCCCACTTTGTTCCACTGTCGATATGGCTACATTGGTTGTCGTATTATTTGTATGATTGGTATTTGGAATATTCATATAGCATCTCCCTATATTATTTGTTAAATATAGGGAGAATTATAATTGCTAGATATGTTTTTTGCAAACTTGATATTGAAGTTTTGGAATTATGCAAGTACTTCAATACTCCTTCTATTGGTTTGCGACTACTTTGCGCTCTTGAAAAGAGAGTACTGCAAAGCCACCCACGCCCATGGTGAGGGTGATAGGGATAACAGCTGCAGCATACATCAAGGCCTGCTTTGAGGTTGGCCCTCCCATGATATCGACAATGCCGCCAATTACACTATGAAACGCATAGCCAAAGATCATAATGATCATATTGGCGCAGGCCGTAGTAAGGCCAGCAACTTGCGGGCGCACATAGGTGGAGGCTTTGTAGATAGCCAAGATTTGATAGGCGCAGCATACACCAACTATGATGAAGTTTATCGAGAGCACGCCTGTTGGAAGCTGCCAGGCAAGTAAAGCGGCAAAGGATACGGCCATGATAATGCCTGCGCCGATAATCGTCATAAGGTAGCTGCCAGCTTTATCTGCAATCAACGTGAGCACCGGTGCTCCAAAACACATGCCCACAAAAATCATAGAGGGAATACTCGCAGCGAGCGTGCCTGTAAAGCCGTAAACCTCTTGTAAGAATACTGTTGCCCACACATCTGCAAACCCTTCCAAGGGGCCTACCATGAGTCCTGCACACACACACGAGAACACCACGCGGCCATTACGGAGGACTTCTGTAATGTCTGATAGGATGGTTTGCTTGGCTTTTTCCTTTGTGTCTGGCACAATCCAGTAGGTGATGGCGGCAAGAAGTAATCCGCATCCAGCAAAGACGTGGAGGACGGTTTCATAGCCAAAATGCTCCCGCATATAGCTCACGGGCCCGCCTCCATAGATGGCGCCAATCAAGCCGATAGTGACCGATATGCTGAGCATGCGAGGAAAACGCTGCTCACTAAAGGTCATACGAATGATCTTGAAAACACCCAAGATGGCAGCCGAGGAGCCAAGACCAATAAGAAACCTGCCACAAATAGGATACGCCCAATGGGTTGCAAACAAAAGGGGCATTAACCCTATAACCGTGAAAAGTATGCACAGGGTCATGATTTTCTTCGGGCCATAGCGGTCGAGCATGATGCCTATGGGCAGATGCATGAGCGAATAGCCAATGTAATATACGCCTGAAAATTGTCCGAAGGCTGCGCTACTTATGCCAAATTGCTCCATAATGTCATGCAACATAATATTTGGCATTACTCGTAAAATGTATTGGTATGCATAAAACACCGATGCGATGATCCATACCGCCCACGCAGCAGCGCGCGGGGTTGCAATAGAATACGTCATAAAAAATCCTTACATATCGTACATTGTGCATGCGCACAATGCACGATATGTATAAATAAAGTTTCAGCCTCTTAAGGCTATGATAAATAATAAAAAGGTGTAAAAAAGAGGTATATATGTGTGCCTACAGGCACAGCAGCAGGGGCAGGAGAATACGAGAAGACGGAGCTTGTCCAACCGAGTGTTTGCAGGGAATAATAAAATAGGACTGTGCGTCTTTTTTCGTGTTCATGTAGATTATTGTAGCATAATCGAGGAAAAACGTGCAAGTGAAAAATTTAATGATTTTGTCTAGAATTTAGTCTAATAAATTTGGCCCTTGATATGACTTGCCACAATCTGATATGTTGTTTGTGTAAAGGAGATATATTATGAATCCTATATCAAGCAGCTCATATAGTTCGAGCTCCGGCTATTCCAATGGCTGTTTTTCCAATGACATGTCTATAAGCTCTGTCTCAACGGCTGCATCCATAGGAAGTTCAAGCTCTGTTTCCAACACAAGTGTAGCGTCAAATCCTGCAAGCGAGCCAACCGATCCCGTGACGCAATATAACTTAGGAGTGGCTTACTGGAATGGCCAGGGCGTAGTACAGTCGCGCGAAACTGCAGTACATTGGTTTAGGCGGGCTGCAGAACAAAATAATACCAATGCACAAAATCACTTAGGTGAGGCTTACTGGCATGGTGATGGCGTGTCCCAATCGTATGAAAACGCATACTATTGGTTCGGATGTGCAGCAATACAAGGCGATGCACGTGGAGAATATAATTTAGGAATGGCCTACCAGTATGGCCGAGGCATAGCCCAATCACATGAAACGGCAGTACATTGGTACGAACGCGCTGCAGAACGAGGCAATCCATGTGCGCAATATAATTTAGGTATGGCTTATTGGAATGGCCAAGGTGTTGATAAATCGTATGAAACGGCGGTAGATTGGTTTAGTCGCGGCGCAGAGCAAGGCGATCGAGATGCGCAATATAATTTAGGAGTTGCGTGCTTGAATGGGCAAGGCATTCGTCGGTCATATGAAGATGCTGCAGCGTGGTTTCAGAAAGCAGCAGCACAGGACCATGCAAATGCACAATGCCATTTAGGATGTGCTTACTGGATTGGGAGAGGTGTTTCCCAATCGTATGTAATTGCAGCATACTGGTTCAGACGTGCTGCACAACAGGGCCATGCAGATGCACAATGTAACTTAGGTGTTGCGTACTGGAATGGGCAAGGCAGGGCTCAATCACATGGAAAAGCCATAATGTGGTTTAAGAAAGCAGAGGGGAGCGATCATCTGCACAAACAGACGCTGCAGCTGACCTCTAAAATGCGGTATCTCTCAGCACAATATGTGCCACTTTTTACGGATAATTTGTGGCGCTCGCTTGCCATGCAGGCAAACCAACGAGCCAAAGACATTGCGGCAATCATCCAGGCAACTCCCTATCTTGCGCTCAGTTATCCCGTCGAAACCAATCAGATCTTTTTTACGGCGCCCGCATCTTGGATCCCTCTTATTCAAGAGGAAATCGCTTGTTATCTTTGGGATCAAGAAAAAAATGAGATTCGATTTATTGCTTCCTGGAACACGTCTGAAGCAGATGTGCTGGCTGTAGAGGCACTTTTATCACGCATTTCCAAGACATAAACGTATCCAAATCTGAAAGGATTTGCTGTCAGTTTTTTCATTCCCCAATTTTTAACAGATTTGTTAAAAATTGGCAAGTAGAAAAATCGGTAGCCACCAATTCGGATATCCTTAGGAAATCGAATTGCTGTTTATGAGTTTATTGTCATATGCAATTTTCCTGGCGGAAAATTGCATATGACAAATTGAAGATCTACGAATCGAGGAAGAGGTTGATATCCCAAAGGCTATCGGAGGCTGTAACTTGTGCAGCATGATTTATATGATGCAAAGCTTGATATTCTGAGACGAGTCCTATAATTGAGGATATTTGAACAGAAGGATCCGAATAACTCAGGGTTGAGCTGATTATCAAGTCCTAATGACAATGGTGTCAACTTAAAGAAACTTGTAACCAATCAGAACCGAGCCACGGTAGTGGCGGAAGCTCATTAGCCCCGCGTGACCGAGGATCGTGCGCTATTAGCGCACGATCGAGGGAACGTGGGGTTGTGGAGCATAAATGAAAACAGAGCTGCGGTAGCAGCGACACAGAATTGAGTGGTCGATATTATGTGACACAGTGTGATAGGATATCTGTTATGAATAGACCTAAAATTTCCATTTATATTGCCACCAGCATCGATGGATACATTGCGCGTCAAGACGATAGTATAGATTGGCTTGATAGAGTAGGTGGCTTTGGTGAGGATTATGGGTTTCAGAAGCATCTGAGCAGCATCGATGCACTTATTATTGGTCGAAAAACGTATGAAATTGCCACAACGGTTGCTGATCCGTATCCAGGCAAGAGAGTTATTGTCTTAAGCAACAGCTTACCAGCGGTACGAGAAGGCATGGAGCTCTACCGAGGGGATTTGACAGCGCTTATCGCAAAATTACATATTGAGGGAGTGCGCCACATTTGGGTTGATGGCGGCGTGACCATTTCTCAATTTCTTGCGCTGCAAATAGTTGACATGATGACAATATCTATCATCCCTATAATTTTGGGAGCAGGGCTTCCACTTTTTCATGTGATTGATAAAGAGATTTCATGCCGTCTACTCTCCAGTCAGTCATATGCAAGTGGGCTTGTGCAAATAACATATGCATTGGGAGTTGGTTAATTAAAAATCACCAATAGGTTATTCTTAAGATAACATACTGGTTAAAAATGAAAAGATCACTAGGCATTGATACAGGACTTGCTATTTTACTCGAGAAGGCACCGGCAGAAGAGCTCGATTATGGGTTTGTAATGCATTGCCTACAAGAATACCAAAATCCTCGAGTAAAACTACACCACCTCTTAAAAATCGAGGCCCTGATTCGCGTCAAAAAAGGGATATATATTTTTGGGAAACGATTTGCAAGGGAGCCCTACTCGTCGGAAGTATTAGCAAACATGATTTATGGTCCATCCTATGTTTCCTTAGAATGGGCCTGTCAACATTATCGTTTGATTCCTGAGAGAGTGACAACAGTAACCAGCATCACAACACAGCGCTCGCGGCGTTATCAGACACCTCTTGGCCTCTTTACCTATGACCATCTCCCACTCTCAGTGTATCCTGCAGGTGTGACAATGATGACCGTTTCTCATGGGCGTCATGCTTTAATTGCGACAAAAGAAAAAGCGCTTATTGATTTGTTAGTGGTACGTAGAGGTCGTTTTTCCTCGATGAAACATTTTCGTGAAACGGTATTTGAAGATCTGCGAATAGAGGAAGAGGATATAAAAAGTTTGGATCGCGAGTTATTGCAGGAAATATGTAGAGCACGGCAGTGCAGTGCAATACCTTTTGGAGCTGCATCAAAATGCATAATTCTATACACGTAAGCTCTTCGGAAATTCTGCAGGAAATTGCCCTTGTAGGGCCTTGACAATGGAAGTTTTTTGGGTATGCTGCTTGTATTTTAGGAGTGAGTTGCTTATTATATTGCGGTGTGATAATATGCATTACACAACAATGAGGTTATTATGTTCAAGCGAGCCAGCCCACTTGATGAGTGTATTGTAGCTTATTTTGATGCATGCAACAATAAGTATATTGCAAAAGGTGGGAGCTTGGCCTGGCGCCTCAATAATCCTGGATTACTACATACCCGTGACAGGAACGTATGCAAACAAGGAATAATAGGAGTTCAGTTCCCTTACGTAATTTTTGAAAGTGCTCATGTTGGGATAAGTGCTTTACAAGCGTGGCTGAAGTCCCCAAAATTTTTTAACGCAACGCTTGTCGCGATTGCTAAATACTATCAACCACAATCTTCAGAAGAATGTTTACAAACACTTTGTGATATAACGGGATTACTTCCTAATAGTAAAGTGGGTACGTTGTCATGCGATGAATTTCGCCGTTTGATAAAAGCAATTCTGACCCTTTGCCATTTTTCTTCATCCTATGAAGGTGAAATCTTATGTCTCCCTAAAATTTCAGCACTTTATTTCTCGGCGCAAAGAAATATCGAATATTATCTCATTGATTTCAAGGAAATGCTTACACGGAAAGAGGTAATTTCGCGAATAGAAGCACACTGTTTAGATGCCGTCATTATACATAAAAATGATGGATCTGTGTATGTTAGATCACGTCCTGGTCATCGCATTGGCACTGTGCATCTTTCAGAAAAAGAGTGTGTGTCAGACAATATCCAGTTAGAAAAAGCAATCAGAGAAATCGGCGAGAAGAAAAAAGGCCAATGTCTCTGGGCATATATCAATGGAATATGGAATGATGAAGCAAAGGCACAAGAGTCAATTGAACTTATTTCTGAAATCGCTGAGGGCGAACATGTTTTATCTTTAGTAAATAACACAAAAGGTTACGCTTCAGATTTGATAGATTGTTTTCGCCAAAAGTCAAAATATTTAACAGATGTAGTCAAATTAGCAATTTGTTTTTTTCAATTATTAGTACGTTTAGCAGAAGGGGAAGCCGATACACCTCCGATTATTCTTTTTGCACATAGCCAGGGCGCTATCATTACAGATTTAGCGCTTGAAAATCTTAAGCCAAATATTCGAGAGAAAATACGAGTTTTTACTTTCGGTGGTGGTTCTTTCATTTTTCCTGGGAAAGCGCATCCCGAGTCACACAACTATATTAGTTTTGGAGATATGGTGCCTCGAGTGGCTTCTCCTATACGCTCGCCAAGCTCGCATTAAGACTGCATGAAAATCGAAAAAATAAAATAACAGATGAACAGACTATTAGTCACCTGGTTATGGAAGATATAGATTGTTATCTTGATTCGAAAAATCCCGAAACTATTCATATTTACGAGAAACAGAGAAGAGAATATTATAAAAAAGAAATAAATAAAATTACTAATGTTACCGTCCTTGAAAAGAGTCAGAATGCTACTCTTGGTCGGTGGGAGCATGAGTTTGCATCACCTTGTTACCAAAATGCAGTAAGCTCCATTATAAGAGAGTACAAAAAATGAGAGTAATAAGATTTTTTTTCAAATTAATGGTTTATTTTTTTGCGTTCTGTAATTTTTTTTATTTCATATTTTTGGCCGAAAGATATGTAGACTTGAAAGATGATGAAAAATTTAGGAATTGGCTGGGGCGAGAATTTGAAATGAAGAAAGGTGTTTTTATTCACCATCAGTTTGCTACAAATAGATTTTATCTTGAAGTATCAACAGCTGCCGAATCTTTTCCGCAGAATATAGACGAGTATCTCCAATCGCCAGAAAAATGGGGTAATGGTACAGAGGATTGGCGTCAACCCGTTATACCAGGGACAAGGTTTAAAATTGAACGAATTTATATAGATCAGAAGCCGGCAGTAGTCTCCATATTTATTATTCAAGCAGTGATAGTAAATGGAATACATAAAAATTTGCGTGTGCAGGCTAGGGAAATTTTTAAGTGTGATCATATAACTCATGAAATTTTTAGCCCGAAAAATGATTTGTGCCGCGAAGTTTTGTATGACTAAACATATTTCATTAGGTTAATGATAATGCATAATTCTATTAAGCCAATGTTAGGGAGGTATGCATGCCGTTCGTTTCAAGAACACGAGCAAGCTCTTCGCGAAATTCTGCAGGAAATCGCTCTTGGATGATGTATACTTAAGTTGTAAATATGGAGGTAAATGTATGAGAAAGCATATGCATGTCTCTGAGGAAAAAACAAAAGTCACATTTGAATGCTCCCCCGAGGAGAAGATATATATTAAGATGCTCGCAGCTAAGTCTTGTATGACTCTTGGCGATTTTATACTGTCTTATCTTAAAATTGATTTCCCAAAGAAAAAAAGAAAAGCAAATAAAGAAACGCTTGAAGCGATTAAAGAATTACGAGAAGGGACGCTTTACGAGTCCATGGAGGATTTTTGGGCAGATATGGGAGTCAAACCAAGTGGATGACCTCTCATTCAATATTATTCTAGCAGGCTATTTATCAGTAGGTTTCCCAGTACTTGGGTGATAGGAGCACGCCAACTGCATTCGCGCCTTGTGTTCCTGCATAGTGGACTTGAGAGATATCGAGAGCTTGCATTATTCCAAGGGCAAGGATGAGATTTGAAACAACGTAGGCTGATACACCTTTGTATTCTTGTGCAATGGAATCTTTCATCATAATTGCATCATCATCGAGATTTACTCTCGATTCGATTTCCTGTTGCAATCGCAGGCTGTTGAAATCAGTATTCTGTAGCATGCCATATAAGGGATTGATCCCGACTTCCAGTACAATAGTATCTGGACGATGCAATTTTTGACGCAGAGTTGCAGGAACGTCTTTGAGAGTATCCTTAATGAACTGAAGAGCTTGAGTGACTTGTGGCTTTGAAATGGGGTTTGGACTTACTGTTTGATCTGTCCTGCCTTGGATTTGCAAAAGAGCAATTTTAAAAGGGATTTTCCCCAGTTTTCCCTGGTAGACCATGTAATGATCATCACATTTCATGGTGATTTGAAAGCTTGCTCCGCCAAAATCCCACGAAACTGCATGCACTGGATCTATACCAGATATGCTCACAGCGCTGATAAATCCTAAAATTCCCTCTTCTTCTTGGGAAATTATGGTCACCGGGACTCCTGCTTCATTCTTGATGCGTTCGGCTAAGGCCTCACCGTTTTTAGCAAGTCGAAGGGTTTCTGTGGCAACGGCGTGGCGAGCTTCAGGATGAAAAGGGGCAGCTTTTTCTAGTAATTGTACGATTGCTTCCACTGTCTGATTTTGGATATCGGAGCTTAATCTTCCATCGAGACTTTTTACTAAACTTTCTCGTAATTTCACCGTGGCGATGTCGGTCAGTAATACATTAACAATCTTATTCGCTGTAATATCGACATCGGATACCTGCATCTTTATCTGGCCAGAGCCTATATCAAATGCTGCCCTTCGTTCTATTTTGTGTGGCTGGGGAGCATTAGTGCCAAAAATTACTCCTACAGGAGCTACTGTTAGCAATACAGCTACAAGCAGATAGAGTGTTTTTTTCATAAGTTCCTCACTTTTCATATTCTTGTTAGGAGATAGCCTCCCTTTCTAGCAGCCATTTTTTGCGCTCGATGCCGCCACTATACCCACCTAATTCGCCATCCTTACAAATGACTCGATGGCAAGGCACCACAATGGTGAGCAGGTTACTTGCAATTGCCTTGGCAACGCCTCTACAAGCCGTAGGTCTTCCAATTTTGGAGGCAATATCAGAATAGGATAGGGTCTCACCATAAGGGATATTGCACAGCTCTTTCCATACTCGTTTTTGAAACGGGGTACCGAGTAGTTGCACGGGCGTTGTAAAGGTCTTGAGTGTGCCTTTGAAATAGCTCCGGAGCTCTGCATCTATTGTACGAATTGGAGAGGACATGCCCTGGACGACGGTGGCATCGAATTGTGACTCCATTCTGGCAATATTTCTGATAGCGTCTTGTTTCGAAATAAACCACAAGAGAATGAGTTTGTTCGCATTCGAAATCACGGTAAGTTCCCCAAGAGGGGTCTCTAGCCATGCTACGTTGAGTTTACGACCCATTTTGTAATATGTGCAGCGAGCTGCTTTGAGAGTTCTGGTAGTCTTGCCATAATATGTTTAGAGGTATCGGCAGTACAGTAATCGGAAACGATCTTGTGCATAGTGAGGGGAACGTTTTTCTCTTGCGCAAACTGTGCAATCGAAAAGCCCTCCATATCGATGATGTCATAGTTTTTTGCTAAGGTATCGCGCAGCTGTGGGTCATGCAGCGGCACGGGTGATGAAATAAGCTTCAGACCATCTCTTTGGAGCTGAATGGATTGCTCATCTCGTCCAACGAGCTGCACTGCATGAATTGACCCGACATGAATATTTGTTTTGAGGGCGCCCACAATACCAAAATTACTAATCTTAGTAATAGCATGCATGTGGCTGCTGAGCCGCTCATAGGTGGTTGTGAGGCCCATGCCAGTAATTAAAATATGGCCATACGGACAATGATACAAGTGGCTCTCTATTTTTGTTGCTTGTAGCGATGCTAGGGACGCCTCTGCTTCTTTTTCTGTGGCAAAACAAATAAGCGTGCTCATCATTTTATTTTGGTTTTTGTACAATGGCGTACACAACGCTCCATGGCACCACTTTTCCATCCAGATTTTCTGCCTCTCCATCAAGAGAAGTACAGCACTGAATAATAGTATATTTGCCATCAAGTAATTTTTTTACTTCCTCTGGGGAAAAGGTGCTTAGGTTGTGGTCCTTCGCACGAATATCGCCTTTGCCCCAAAAGGTTGCTGCAAAAATACCGCCAGGCTTCAGATGATGATAAACAGTATCTAATACAGAGTCAAGATCTTTTCGAGGGACGAAGCATAAACTGTTATTGGCAATGATAAGATCCACATTTTGAGGCAGATGCATATCACGAAAATCTTCGTTCTGTAAAACGAGGCGTTGTTTGTCTGCTTCAGATGTTGATGCAGCGAGCGCTTTTAATGATTCTGGAAAGACATCTACGGCATGCACTATCCATGTTTTGAGACTGAGTAAGTGCTTTGTCCATACGCCAGTGCCAGAGCCCAAATCTACGGCCACACCTTGAGAGATGCCATGTGTATTGGCTACTCTCAGTACCTTATCGAGAAAGTCTGTGTTTGAGCCATATTTAATTTCTGAGACTTTCTGAATTTCCATCATGTTCATAAGCCCACAATCCGTATGAAACACGAGTTCATTTAAGTTGGGCGGATTTTGTAATAATGTCTCATATTTTTTCTGGCATTCCGGAGTATTCTGAGCAGCATAGATACAGCTCATGCTTAATACCTGCATACACAATATGCATATTTTCCATATATTCATAATATTACACCTCATTGATACAAACACTATAGCACACCAGGATAAAAGGGGGCAAGATGAGATGTGCTATCGATGGAAAGGTGTGGTGTATTGATGATGGGGCGGCCCATTTGGTGGCCTCTTTGCAAGCCCTTGGCAACATACTTCCTAAGGGGCCTGTTTGGAATTTTGCCATTGGGACGGGTGTAGGAATAGGTTTTACTGACAGCGAACATCACATTCGAGACTTATCGGGTGCATGGGTGTTTTTTGATGGAAATCCCTGGGGTATGAAGGAGCCACGTTCTGGATTACCAATGTGGCAGGCTTGTGGATCGCGCTCTGGGTTTGATCAGATTGTTTCGGAGAATCAGGGAATTGTAAATGACAGTGTGTTTCTAGAATTTGCGCTTCGTTGGAAAGCCTATATCGAGCATTGTGTTTTTGAGCATGCCACAAATATGTTGTGGGCAAGACCTGCGTCAATCATTTTTACAGGTGGCCATATTGATGTCTATGCGGATCGCTTGGTGAATATACTCCAGACATACTCTCTGCCGGTTCCTCTATTTACTGGTCCGAAACATGGTGGTCTATTGGGTGCAGCGTGGTATACAGTGCTCCATTCTTTTGGTGAAGAAGCATTGATCGAGGCGATTGTTTCTAAAAAGGTAGAACAAGTTGCGGGGCTTCTCCAGCAAGGTGCCGACGTGAATAAAAAGGATACCTTAGGCAAAAGTCCTCTCATGGCTGCCGTTGCAACAGGCTCGCTTGCAATAGTAGAGTTATTGATACAACATGGTGCTGCAATAGATGCAGCCGATTTTGCAGGACAGACCCCTCTGTTTCACGCAGTCAAAACGGGTAAGGATGATATCGCTGCCTTTTTATTAGAACATGGTGCTGATAGCAGGCATACCGATTACTGGTGCCACACAGCCGCATTTTTTGCGAAGCGGAATCAGGACATGGAAAAGATCTTACCATTACATTGCGCTGCAAAAATGTAAAAAATAATAATGGGTGTCGCAGCTACCGCAGCTCTATTTTTTAACAATTCCAGTAACCCCACGTTCCCTCGGCTGCACGCATAGCGGCATCCTTCGGTCACATGGGGCTAGAACACAAATTTTGCCGCTACCGCGGCAGGAGCGTATTTCCTAAAAACGTCTTTACGCTTTAATGCATATATAGTATAATTGAATTAAAAGGAAGAGCTGCATGCAAAATTTGCTTTGGAGCCAAAGTTATCGAATTTTGGGCCAAATGGAATTTTGTAAGTAGCTCTGGAGGGAGAGATTATATGGCTACACATTCTCATTCACATTCTCATCAAGATTTTGCACGCATGACAATAGATTTTCCCGTTATGAAACATAAGCAACTAAAAGCAATTGCAGCGTTGCTTGGTATTCCCATGAAAGAATTTATATTATCATGTGTTCTCGAAAAATTAGAGAGTAAAGAAATAGTAAAATCTCTTGAAGATCAAAGGGATATCGCAGCAGGTGAACGTGGCATAAAAAGCATTAGGGAACGTGGGTATGATACTTTAGAGGAAGTAAAGCGCTACTTAGGACTAGATGATTGATGTATACGATTATTTTTGAGATAGATTTAAAGAAAACCCTAAAAAAAATTCCAAAGCAAGATGCTAAAAAAATTATTGACACTATCGACACACTTGCCAATAACCCAAGACCAAGATGGGTAGAACAACTGAAAGGGCACATTGAAACACTATATAGAATAAGAGTGGGTAGCTATCGGGTTATTTATACGATAAATGACAATACACTAGTTGTGTGTGTCGTAGATGTCGATCATAGAAAAGACGTATACAGATAGATGGTTTAGTAGACGCTGGTATTGAAAAAATGCGTCATAATATGCCATTCAATGTAGCGTGAGCTATACAGGGGGGGGGGCTATTTACGTCATGTGCCATTTTCCGCAGGAAAATGGCACATGACGCTACAACACCACACTCCCTTCTATCAAGCTGCGATAATATGTTGATCGTCTAAGTAATTCTTGGGCAGAGTATGCCTTAAGTTGACACCATCAAGGGCTATTACTCATCCAAAAGGATGCAATAAAAATCGGAATGTGATATCTTTAAGATATGCAGGTTACATTCATGGAACGTGAACTTAATCTGCACGAATTAGGAGTTTAAAATTCATGGATCATGAACATAAAATTCACAAAAGAAATATCGATATCACTGTCGTGGCATTAGAGCAAGCATTAGACATGTTAGGGCAGTTACTTGCCGATCGTGGAGAGTATCACGAAGTTGTAATTATTGGAGGTGGAGGGCTTCTGTTATTGAGGTATATCGAGCGCACGACTAAGGATCTTGATTTAATTGCGTTAGTTAAGGAAGGAAAATTGATTACACCGAATCCCTTACCTCATGGGTTATTGCAGGCAGTTGATGAGGTAGGTCGTGCTCTTGAATTAGGAAAAGAGTGGTTCAATACAGGCCCGGCTTCGTTACTAGATTTGGGGTTGCCGTCGGGGTTTGAAAAACGAATGCAAACGAGTCGTTATGGCAGCTTAATAGTGCATCTTGCTAGCCGATTTGACCAAATATGTTTTAAGCTGTATGCTGCGATAGATCAGGGGCCATATAGTAAACATTTTTCCGATCTTAAAGTATTATCCCCCACACGAGAAGAATTAGTCACAGCAAAAGAATGGTGCATTACACAAGACGCATCCCAAGAGTTCGTTACAGAGCTTGATAAAGCAGTATATGCATTGGAGACAACAGATGGGAGCTCTTAGTGCGCAGCTAGAGGCATATTTACTCGATCTTTCATGGAGCTTGTGGACTGAATTAGGTGTGGCAGGCGTGAAACGACAGCATCAAGATTTTCTTATTGACCCTGAAGCGCTCATCTTGTTGACGTCAGCTATAATGGAAAGCGATCCTAGGCTTCGTGATGAGGCTCTGGATTGGTGTGTTCATAATCATCATTTTATTTCTGTAAGTCGACTTCGTGTTCTTGTCAAAGCACTTGAATCGTATATTGCAATTCCCTTTTCAGTGTTTTCTGGAACAGTAAACGCTGTTGCTGGTGTCCATTGGCCTACTTTCACATCAGTATCACCATTAGCATTCGTACCAAGCAATAAGTCTACGTCGCCAAAATTAAATATGCCAGCATTGCTGTATTTTCGATTGCGTACTTTATTTGGTGTGAGTGCGCGTGCTGATGTGCTTGCATTTTTTTTATCAGAGGAAAAGACTGATTTTGCTGCAGCAGATGTGGCCGAAATTGGGTATAGTAAGCGTAACCTCTTTGATATATTAGAAGGATTTTCAAAAACAGGATTGTTTAATAGAAAATCAATTCGAAATCAGCAGCGATATTCTTTAGAGAAGCGAGCTCAAATGGAAAAGATAGCAGGGCCCCTGCCGAAATATTTTTTGCCCTGGCGAGCCTTTTTGGAAGTGATATTGCCACTGCGTGCGTGTATTAAAGCCACTGAAAATAAATCGTTGAGTACAAAGGTTGTGGAAATACGTAATCTGTTATTACAGTTAGAAAATAAGTTAGTAGTCTTGCGTTATGCTCCTCCGGTTATGCAAGCAGATATTCAAGTTTATTGGGAATCATTTAGTCAATGGTTCTTGGCGAGAATACAAGAGGTTGCCTGTCAAGGCATATAAAAACCTATTTTCGTCATATGCCATTTTCCGCAGGAAAATGGCATATGACGCAGGTTTTACATCTGTTGAATAAGCTCTGACACGAGGAGGGACACTTTTGGTTCCGTTTCGTGTGCAATCCGAATGATTTCTGGGATATTCACAGGTTGTAATGAATCCGGATGGCAATTGTCCGTAATAATTGAAATTCCAACGACTCTCATGCCCATATGTTTTGCGGCGAGGTTTTCTGGAACGGTTGACATGCCAATTGCATCAGCTCCAATGATATAGAGCATTCTATATTCTGCACGTGTCTCGAGTGCAGGGCCTTTAAGTGCCGCATACACGCCTTTTTGGACAGGGATGTTATTAGTGTATGCAATTTGCTCGAGTTTAGAAATGAGCTGCAGGTCATATGGCTCGAACATATCAGGCCATCTAGGACCTACTTTGGGATCATTACGACCAATGAGAGGACTGTCCGACAGTAAATTAATGTGATCATTGATGATCATAATATCACCAGGCTGAAACGTTGGATTAATCCCACCAGCGATATTGGTTACTATTAATGTTTGTGCACCAAGAGCTTTCATAACCCGGATAGGGAATGTTACCTGCTGTGGCGTATACCCTTCATACAGATGAAGCCTTCCTTCCATAGCTACAACGACTTTGCCTCTACACTTGCCCAATAGCAGCTTACCAGCATGATGATCTGTAGTAGCTGAAGGAAAGCCGGGAATATCTTCATAATTCAGTTAGGAAAATGGCATATGACGCAACAACACTACAGTACCACACTCCCTTCTATCAAGCTGCGATAGTACGCTGATCGTCTAAGTAATTCTTGGGCAGAGTATGCCTTAATTTGATGAGTGTCTGCAAGCTCAGATAAGTCGATGAGACCCGCCGCGCCTTCCACAGTTTTGAGTCTGTGGGCTATCACCAGAGTAATCGCCGAGCGCGCAAGCTGAGACATCATCTCCGTAATTTTTACTTCACTAATTTCATCTAAGCTGCTAGTGGGTTCGTCAATCAAGAGAACAGATGGTTTATAATAGGTAGCACGCAAATACAGAGCGGCAAAATTGAGACGCTGGCGCTGGCCTCCTGAAAGATTCAACCCACCTTCACCGATTTTTGTTTGAAGGCCTTTATAGGTGCTCAGAACAGCAAAAAGACCAACGGCGTCTAAGATGGCAAGAAGCTCATCATCACTGTAAATAGGCTCTTCTGGCAAACCTTCTGGCAAGCCAAGGAGTAAATTGTCCTTCACAGTGCCCTTCACGTTCGTTGCTACTTGCCCTTGGAGCGCAATAAGCTGACGACGCACAGCATCACTGGTTTGATATATGTCAATATTGTCAATAACAACACTGCCACTAATAGGCTTGAGTTGCCCACCTAAAATAGAGAGAAAAGTGGTTTTGCCAACGCCTGAAGGGCCTATAATGCCGTACAGTTTATTTGGCTGCTCCTGAGCAGCGGTCATCGCAAATGAATGATTGTTATAGAGCACTGCGCCGCCGTAGTCAAAGTGAATATTTTCAGCGCTTATGGTGATGGGATCTGTTTTAACTACTTGTGGTTGACTATCGCCAAAAACGGGGATTTGCTGTTTTCCAAACGCAGGGATAAAGGCAAAAAGATCATGGATGGCTGCCAGGCTTCGCATCGTTTTTCTAAAAAGCTTCATGGTTACTACAAGCATTTTAGTGCCTTGCATGTAGGATAAAAATAATCCAATAGCAGACGCTGTTGTGGCAAGCGAATGATTTACTTGCCAGACGAGAAATACAGCCAAGATAAACAACGAGGCCAAATGGAGCAAAGCAAGGAAATGGAAGGTTGCAGAATAGGAGAGCCATAGCGCCCCTTCGGTGTATACATTTGAAAGCACATTATTCTTAAGGCGCTGACTTCTAAAGTCGGCTGCAAAGGTAGATCGAATAAGCTGTATTTGTGCAAGATTCTCCACTGCAGTGGTCTTACACGCATCATCGGATTTGAGGAAATCTTTTTCGAAAGAAGCAGAGATACGAGTTGTGAAATAATACCCTATGCTTATGATAGATATAATAAACAGGGCCATGATTGCCGCTATGGTGTATGAATAGTACACTACCATGATGATGACGGTGATGAGGCTGAAAATAAGAGGAGTAAAGTCGTCAGTAATCTGGTCGAGAAGATCTTCGCAGCCACGCGCTCCACGATCTATTTTGCCAAGGATAGCGCCACTTGATCGATGCACGTGGTATTGTGGGTCAACGGATAATAAATGCAGGTGCGCTGCCTGATAAATGCTATAGATGCACTGCAGCTGGAATTTGGGATTTTGTTGGCGTGCCAGTTTTTGAAGTATGTCGAGGATAAACCAAATGCCGAAAATCACAAAGCACATATACATGCCATGTGACTCAAAAATGAGCGCCGCCAAAAAAGGTGTTATTGTCGTAAACACTTGATATATGGCCGTCATGGCCAAAATGCAAAAGCAGGTGCCTTTCTGATAGGCAATCAACTGCCACCAGGGCTTCGTAAAGTCAATTGGAAAGATAGTTGGATTTTTTATCTTTTTAAATTTCATAAACTGCAATTTTGCAATTCCAAAGCAAAATGATGGCCGACGATTTTAAAGCCATGGTTTAAGTAGAGTCGATGCGCGTCGTGACGTTGAGGACCGCTGTCTAAATGGACTTGGTCGCAGTATGCGTTCTTGGCCTGCGCAATAACCCACTGCAGTAGTGTGCTCCCGTAGCCTTGTCTTCTTGTTGTGGAGTCGGTGATGAGGTCATCGATATAGCATACCTTTCCCCACGCTAAAAACTCTAAAAATCTATATCCAACAACTGCATGCACTTTCTCGCCTTGTTGATAATATGCGAGTTTATATCCTACAGCCATTTGTCGCTGGACTTGGTTGATAAAGCTTGCCTCATCAGGTACATGAGGGCGCAGCTCACGCACAATCTGAAAGCAGGGACGAATGTGCTCGATAGAAGTGGCCTCATGAATATGTGTGGGCGTGCTATTTTGGTGTTTCATTTTGGCAAGAAAATTTGCTCATGAAATTTTTCTGCTGAAAGTTGGTTTTCTCGTGCCTGTTTGGTATCTTTTCCACTGTAGAAATAGAAACAGCCTTTGTAATGCATGTCGAAATAATCACTAGTTTGGGAAAAGGGGTCTTCAAAGCCTTTGGGCATCGAGCTGCCATAGGAAGTAATAATATAGAGATCTTTATTTGCCAGGCGACGGCCAAGATCTTTTCGTATACTGAGTAAATCAGTCCAACGGTCGATAAAGGTTTTCATTACTGCGCTCATCGAATACCAATATACTGGTGTTGCCAAAATGATAGGATTATGCTCCATCATTTTTTCAGCTAGCGGGATAAAATCATCAGAGGCATTCATAGAGTCGTAGTCATAGTCTGAAATATTCAAACCACGTAAGTCTATCACAGGGACTGGTTGATTTTTTATGACTAATTTGATTGCTTGCAGAGTATTTCCATCACTACGGGAGCTGCCAAAAATAATAATTGGATTATATGCTGGAGTCTTTTGTGATTGAGGTGCAGTTGCTTCCACGAGTGAGCTATCAATTTGTTTCATGTTGGTTGGAGATGTCGTCTCGCCATAACAAGACACGGTAAAGCTCATAGCAAAACATAGTATGATTAGTATACGTAGCATATAAACCTGCTTTATTTTATTTGGATGTCTTGGTAAGTGTAGCAGATTTTTTCAAATTGTGGAATTGGTTTTCTCTATAGTTTCACCCCCCTATTAAAGGGGGGTGGTGAATAGTCGCAGCAAATATTTTTGCCATGTGCACTTTTCCGGAAGGAAAAGTCGCACATGGCGTACTGTTACCGGTGGATACGGTAGGTATATTGATCGTTAGGAGTGGTTGAGGAAGTGCCTGAAGCTGTTGTCACAGTGACATTTACTGTGCCAGCAGCCCCTGCAGGTGCAGTTGCATGAATAACTGTTGGTGATATTACTGTAAAATCTGAAACAGTATTTGTACCAAATGCAATACCACTTACGTTAACGAAATTGACCCCATGAATCACAACCATGTTTCCACCCGCCGTAGAGCCCTGATGTGGACTTACGCTGGTTACTGCAGGAGCAGGAAACCACGAGGCTGCAAAAATCTTTGTTTGTGTTTCATTGGTCCAATTGGCAACAGCAAGTCCTGTATGATCAACTGCAATTTGAGGAAAGTCTGCTATCTCACCTACAGATGAGAGGGTCGTCACCGAACTCCAACTTCCGCCAAATGGCAGTGTTGCTGATTGAATAAGCGTATCTGTCCCTACGGTATTATCCCAAATGGCAATCGCATTGCCTGCTTGGTCAACTGCTACGCGTACATCAAAGGCCTGCTCTCCTGTATTGGTAAGCGTGGTAGTTGAAGACCAACTAGTAGCACCAAAAGCAAGGGTCGCGGCTTGGGCAAAGATATCTGATCCAGTACTATTGCTCCACAAAGCAGTCGCATTGCCAGCATGGTCGATAGCAACAATAGGCTCAAAGTTAAGAGCGCCGCTGCTAACACTCAAAGGTGAGCTCCAGCTGCCTCCAAATGGTAGTGTGGCTGACTCAATTTCAAAAAGGCCACTATTATCTCTTGCCCATACTGCAATAGCATAGCCAGCAGCATTGACAGCCACTTCAGGTGTTCCAGCTTGGGTGCCCGAAATAGTTGTAAAAGGCGACCAGAGTGCAGATCCAAATGGCAGAGTCGCTGCTTGAATGGTCTGGTAGGTAACGTTTGACCAGACAGCAACAGCATTGCCGTTTTGGTCAACACCTAATTGTGGGACATAGGTATCTTCAGGGGCTGCAGAAAGATCGGAAGTAGGCGTCCAAAATAGCTCGCCAAAGGCAAGGGTTGCACCTTGTGTGACATTCCTGCCTAATATATTTATCCTTTGCCAGACAGCAACAGCATTGCCGTGAGGATCCAAAGCAACTTGTGGTACAAACGCATCTGCTCCTGGAAGTGATAGATCACTCGTTGGTGTCCAGCTGGAGGCTCCAAATGGAAGAACAGCACCTTGAATGATCGTATTTGTGCCATCTGATCGCACCCATACTGCCACAGCATTACCATGCGAGTCGACAGCTACTTGTGGGACCGTAGCATCCTGTCCAGCAACAGAAATGTTTACTGGAGTAGTCCATCCTCCACCAGTAGGTAGTGTTGCACCCATAATGATAGAATTGGAGCCATTAGACCCTTGCCAAATAGCAACGGCATTTCCATGTGAATCAATGCCAATTTCAGGACTATTTGAATTGGTAGATGAGATGGGAACTGCAGGCAGATTCCATGCCGCCTCCATCTGCGTGAAAGAAAAAATGCACAGCAGCATGCAGGCATTTAAAATGTAAGAAATAATTTTCTTCATGTGATCTCCTTTAGGTTATACTCAAAGGCGTTAATTTTTTTCGTTTGTGAAAAAAATCAACACCTCATTGTATAGGTTACTTTTTGATTTGTCTGTATCGAAATATACTGCGGCCGCTCATTTTGTGTCAAGCAGTGCAAAAGAACATGCAAGAGAGAGAAAAAATTCCTGGAAACGTATATTCCTCGAGCGACTTTTCTTTCAGGAAAAGTCGCTCTTGAGTTTGTCCCTATTACTTCTTCACGATCTGCAATGGGCGCATCATATCATGATCCTCATGGGAAAGAATATGGCAATGCCACACATATTTTCCAGGAAGGCCAAAGTGCATAATAATGCGAGTCCTTTGTCCAAGAGCATTGACAGGTCCCCCATTTTTTGGGAACACGTTAACCGTGTCAAATAAGCCATGCTCAGCAGGAAGAGGGGGTATAGGCTTGCCAAGCAGTTGTATGTTGCTCAGAGCCCCAGTGGTTGGATCTTGAGTGCCACTAAAATACTGCCTGTCCAAGATCTGGAAGTTTCCAGCATGCAAGTGGATAGGGTGCGAAACGCCTGTGGTGTTATAGATCTCCCAAATCTCTGTGGTTCCAAGACGTGGTTTTTCCGTTATAGGATCATCCCAGTGAAGGCCACCCAATTTTGGTGTACCAAGGAGTGTTAGTACTCGACCATACGTATCCATTGTTTCAAAGAGCAGTACTTTTCGAGACTTAGTAGTGGGTTTCAGCTTCTTTATAGAATGCTTGCGTAATTTTTTTGGCAGGTGTGTACGAGGCTGATCAGAATCGGCCTTATGCTTTACTTTAAAAGCCATAACGAGTCCTATTGAATGAGGATTGGGCGGTGTTCCACCAGGAAAAGGAGCATTGGCAGTATTTTTCATGATGAGCGTTTGCCCTTTATAATCAGAAAAATCAATAACCAGATCTGCCCTCTGCGCTGCGCCTAAGAGAATATGTGCGATTTTCACAGGTGCATTGAGAAATCCTTGATCGGTGGCAATTTGTGTAAAGCGAACCTTGTGTGTGGACTTAGGCGATGTAAGATGGAGATCTAAAAAGCGAGAATCACAGGCATTCAATACACGGAAACGATACTTACGAGGCTCCACTTCTAAATAGGGCCACGCTTTACCATTTACCAGCATAAAGTCACCCAAAAATTCAGGCTGTATACTTGGCTGAGGCTCATTTGGAAAATTGACGGGATCGTAATAGGGAAAAAACAGATCACCTTTAGTGGTAAACATTTTATCTGCGATCATAAGTGGCACTTCATACTTTCCTGTGGGCAAATTGTGCTTTTTAATGAGGCTTTCTTCTTCTTGATCGCGTATAATATAGATACCATTGAGTCCAGAATAGTTTGTAAGGCGAGTAAAGCCAAGGGGATGCTCATGATACCAAAGCATCATCGATTCTTGAGCATTATCGTATCGAAATACTTTCTTCTTAAACAGCGGGCCTGTTTGAGCAAAATTGGGTGTTGTCCATGCATCAGGATTGCCATCACTTAGGTCCTCAGTGAATCCTCCGTGAAGATGTACGACTGCTGGCAAGCCACTCTGTGGATATGTTGGATAGTCGGGCATGGCTATATGAATGGTCTCGTCTACAGGGACATAGCGAAACTCAGGAAGTGGCTCGCCATGCTTGTTTACCAGTTTGTTTTGCCAAAATACCCTAATAGGCTTTTGGCTATTAACAACAAACGTCCTTCCAGGATAGGTCGGCTTTTGATGTGGCGCCGCAAACCCAAACATGGGTGTATGAAGATGGTGGCCTTTCTTATTCACAATACCTAAGTCAGCTAAAAAGGCAGTTCTGTATATTTTATATAGAGGCACTCCATGAAAGGTATGAATTGGTTGAAATATAAAGTCCTTATCAAGGACGTTGACCAATTTGTTAACAAACTTCGGCTGCTTTGTTCCGTCCAGAAGCTCTGGCAATGGAGGGTTTGGAGGAAGTGATTTAGCTTGCAATGCTTTGTCTTGCAACGCTTTGTCTTGCAGCGTATGTGCTGCTTGTGCATGTACCGATAGTTGTAATGCAACCAAGCCCACAGCTGAATATGAAAGCAGTTTTCTTAAAAACATAGTTTTTCCTTTGATTGTAGCCAAGGCTTGTGGATGACAAGCCTATGCTAATATGTTAAAAAATAATTTAAATTTCGGCATACCCTCCCTGAATGTACGCCATATGTAAATTTTCTGTAAAGGAATAATAGCATAATTAAGAAGAGGTGAGTAACCCTAGCAAATGATCCCCAACACGTAGCGCATTTGCTATGGCCGTAAGCGAGGGATTCACAGCGCCAATGCTCGGGAAAAAACTGGTGTCTACAACATAGAGATTGTCTAGCTCGTGAGCTTTGCAATTCACATCAATCACAGAGGTTTTGGGGTCCTTGCCGAAGCGGCAAGTGCCTGCTTGATGGGCGACGCCTGCAATGGGGATATCAGTTTTGAAATACATGGAGCGAGGAATTAAATGCTCAGGGTGCATGCCAAGATGGCCGAGCATGCTTTTAAGCTGTTCGTAGAGCTTGTTTTTGGGCACTTGATTGTTGGGTGTATAACTCAGAGTTATGTCTCCTGCATTATTGACAGTGATGCGATTGCTTACATTAGGTAAGTCTTCTGTGGAGAGCCAGAAGTCGACAGCATGGCGCGAAATCTCTTCTAAGAGCATATGCGGCACGAGTGCGGTTTCTATGGGTTTTTCGCCCTTATACATGGCTGGTAGTGACTTTCCAACCATTTGGATATTGCCCATGGGGTAGGGAAAATCTTTTGTGCCAAAGTAAAAATCGTTAAGTGCCATCGTTTTCTGAAAGTAGGTAGGATTTGGCTCTCGAGAAATCGCAAGAACCGCTTGGCTGTTATGATACATGTAGTTGCAGCCCACCATGCCAGAGCCGTTGGCAAGGCCGTGAGGGTGTTTATCATTTGCAGACTTCAATAGGAGTGCGGCCGAGTTTGCCGCCCCACACGATACCACAACAATATCAGCTGTAAATGACTGCAGGCTTCCATCTTTTTCAACGATAACCTCATTTACGGATGTCCCTGAGGCATTAGTGGTGAGCTTCACAGCCTTTGCTTCTGTGCACAAGGTGACATTGGTATACTCTATGGCCGGGCGGCAGGCAATCATCTCCGCATCAGCTTTTGCTTGTACCAAACAAGGAAATCCATCGCACGTTTGGCAGCGAATGCAGCGGCTCATCTCTCTTTTTTGTTCATTGAGCATAATAGCACAGGGAGCTGGAAAAGGGTGATAGCCAGCTTTTTTCAGGTTATCATAGAGCTGTTGTATGCGCGGCTCATGAGAGACTGCAGGGTATGGGTATGGACCACTTGCGTCAGGCTCAGTCGGATCTATCCCACGCTCGCCGTGCACCTGATAGAGCTGTTCAGCTTTCAGATAGTAGGGCTCAAACTCCTCATAGCTCACGGGCCAAGCAGGAGAGATGCCATCGTAGTGTTTGAGCTCGCCGAAATCCTCTCTCCGAAGCCTGTAAAGGGCTGCGCCATACATTTTTGTAGCGCCGCCGACATAGTAGTGTACTTGGGGCTGAAAGGCTTTGCCAGTGCTATCATACCATGTGTCGGGTGAGATATAGCGGTTTTGTACAAAGACAGACGTTGCATCCCAATTTTCGACTTCACGTTTGAGCCATCCACCACGCTCTAAGAGCAGGATTCGCTTGCCAGAAGGGGCAAGATGGCGAGCGAGTGTCCCACCGCCTGCCCCGCTCCCAATAATGATCACGTCATAATGTTCACTCATATAAGTCCTATCTTCTTTAGCTCCATTTATTTAAGAGCTGCTCCACATCACTCCAGGGGAGACGACTGCCTTTTTCTTTCATTGAATCAAAACTATGTTTAGCCTGAGCTTGTGCAATAATTTTTTGATTCAGTAGCTCTTCAACGATCCACATGGTTCCATGTACTTCTATTCCTTCACTTTTCGCAGCAGTTCGAAGATACTTATCACCTGTAAGGAGCGGACATCTCTCTTGCATTGCAAGAGCTAAAGCTGAGTGATCCATGATACTTGGTCGTGGATATTTGCAATTCAAAAACTCAGCTTTTTTAACCGATTCTGCAGTGAGGCTACGTACTTGTAATCCTGCTTGCAAAAGATGCCCATGTTGTTCTTTGAGCTCTAATTCAAAGAGAGTGTCAGGCACCGCAATTTCATAAGGAAGGCGAAAAATAACGGGTGTTAAGTTGCCATCCTCCATGTCTATGAGAATGTTAGCATCGCTGATAAGTAAAATCATGTGAATTTTGTACCTGACGAAGTGCTTTCAACTGTGAAAGCGAGCAGGATAATAGTTCTGCTGCTTTTGATTCTCCAATATATTCTTCCCCTAAGGCATGAAATAACATTTGGTTGAAGGTATGTGCTTTTTCAGGAGGTGTTGCTAAGCCTGGTTCTTTGAGATGCCATCCTCGTGCACGGAAACGAATGATAAGATTTTTGAAGTAAGATTCTTTAATGATCATTAGGTCTTTAAGGCGATAGCAAATGGCGCTCATGCTTAACTGGAATTGTTCTTTGAGGAGAAGAAGTTCCTGCCATTCAATAGTGCGACGCTCTTTTCCGATTATCTGGAATACAGTTTCTCGGGGGAGTAGGAAAGCACCTGCAAATCTATTACAGGCTTGTTCTTCATCGAGTTTAGGTGATAGACGATTGATAAAAATATAATGAGCAAGCTCATGTGCTACATTAAAGCGTTGTCGATCGCCCGGCCACTTTGTGCTAATTACTATAATGGGTTGATCGTCGATAGTGGTAGACAGCCCATCAAAATGTTCCTCATCAGTATCGATAACAAAAACTCTTATTCCATGGCTTTCACACACATCAGTAAGGTCATGAATAGCATCAAATCCCAGCTTCCAAGAGGCTCGCAGATTTTCTGCAATGACTTCTATTTCTTCAAAATTATTGATTTCCTGAGGAAAGTTTGTTGGAAGAACAAATGGCGATACAGGAGGAGTGGGGTAAAGATTTTCTAACTCCAGACGGCGTTCTATTTGATTAATAACTGTAAATTTAATTGCACTTTCTGCTTTCCCTTGCAGTTTTTTCCGTTTGCGAAATTTGACATTTTCTAGGGAAACTTTGGCAGGACGAAAGAAAAAATCAATACATACTTGTAATGCTTTTGCCAATTTGATAAGAATGTCTGACGAAGGATAGGTATCTCCATCTTCATATTTTTTAATTGCGGTGTGACTAAGCTTAACAACGGTTGCAAGATCTCGAAGACTCATCCCTGCAGCTTTCCTGGCCTGTTGCAGACGTGTGCCTATAATGCTCATAATGCCTCTATTTATTATTGGTTTACAGCATATAAAAAAATGGTATTTTTGTAAACTAGCAGAAAAATGAATAGTGTGAGCCATTTTTGTCATGTGCAATTTTTCGTAGAAAAATTCGCACATGACATAACACTCATATAAGTCCTATCTTTTCTTTTTCTATGGTTGCTGCAGGCTCATGCTGCAGGACAAATTTTCCATACTGCTGTATAAGCTTGGCTACAAGGGCTGTCCAGCCGGTTTGATGGCTTGCTCCGAGGCCGCAGCCACTGTCTCCATGAAAGTACTCATGAAATGGGATGTAGCCATTAAAATGGGGGTCAGTTTGAAATTTTTCGACGCTGCCATACACAGGCCTTCTTCCATGCTCATCTTTAAGAAAAATATTTACAATTCGTTTGGAAAGCTCTGAGGCTACTTCCCAGAGGTTTAAGTAGCTGCCTGAACCTGTAGGACATTCTACTTTGAGATCGTCGCCAAAATAGTAATGAAATTTTTGAAGCGATTCTATAAGGAGAAAATTCAGTGGCAGCCAAATAGGGCCTCGCCAGTTGGAGTTGCCTCCAAAAAGGCCTGTAGTGGATTCTGCGGGCTCATAGTCGAGTCTAAAAACTTGGTTGCTAATATGGACGACAAAGGGCTCTGTAGCGTGCCTTTTTGAAACAGAACGAATACCAAAGGGGCTTAAAAACTCCTGAGAGTTGAGTACTTTTTTCAGCACTCTCATGAGTTTTGTACTATTAGCAAAGGCAAGCAGGACGCGTCCTTCGACACCCAATTTTTCAAGATTTGCAATGTTTTGAAGCATATGGGGCCTGTTTTCAATAAACCAGTGAAAGCGCTTTCTGTATTCTGGAAAGCGATGAGCAATCTTAGCTTCATTGGTGGCTACAGCAAATAAGGGAATAACGGAGGTCATGGTGTCTTGGCGCATCCGGATAGAGCGACCATCAGGGAGCATTAAAAGGCCATAGTAAAACCCATTTTCTCGGTCCCATAAGCCCTCAGATTGGCCTGTGACGTTATTAATAGCATCGGCAATATAGACAAAGTGCTCGAAAAACTTGGTTGCCATGTCCTCATACACAGGATTTTCAATTGCCAGCTCCAAGGCAATCTGAAGACAGTTCAGGCAGTACATGCCCATCCAGCCCGTTGCATCGGTCTGTTCGAGGATACCACCTGTGGGGGGCTGAAGAGAGCGATCGAAAGCACCAATATTATCGAGGCCCATAAAGCCGCCTTCAAAGATATTGCGCCCTTGGCTGTCTTTTCTGTTGACCCACCAAGTGAAGTTCAGGAGGAGTTTATGGAACATTTTTTCTAAAAAGATGCGATCAGCTGTGCCATACATAGCGTGCTCAATTTGGTAGACGCGCATGGCTGCCCAGGCATGTACAGGAGGGTTGGCATCACTGAATTGCCACTCGTAGGCAGGAATTTGCCCGCAGGGAGCCATGTACCACTCGCGTGTCAGGAGTAGAAGTTGGTTTTTGGCAAAGGCCGGATCGATCATAGCGAGCGTCACTGTATGGAAGGCAAGATCCCATGCGGCAAACCATGGGTATTCCCATTTGTCAGGCATAGAAAAGATCTCGAAGGCATCAAGATAGGGCCATTCATGATTTCTTGTAACTTCACGCTCTTCAGGAGGCTTTGGCTGCAGAGGATCACCTCGCAGCCATGTGCGTACGTTGTAATGATAGCATTGCTTATTCCATAATAGCCCTGCAAAGGCTTGTCGCTGGATAGAGCGCATATCTTCAGGCAGTGGATAGGGCGTAACCGCTTGGTAGAAGGCGTTAGCTTCACTTTGCCTTTTTACAAAAAGCGCATCAAAAGCTTTGTCAAATGGATGTGTCAGGGCATTTTTCGAGGTGAGCCGAAGCTTTACTATTTTTTCTTCTCCTGCTTGCAGCTCCAGCTGATAGGCAAGGCATGCCTTTGTTCCTTTTTGCTCCGGATGTACTGCCGTCTTACACCCATGTACAAAATAGTCATGAAAGCTGTCCTTAACATAAGGCGCAGCATTGGGAACTTGAAAGAGGCGCGCTATGTTCGTTTCATTCTCGGTAAATAATGCAGGAGGTTGTCCCTCATAGTAGAGCCAGTATTGCCCCAGAGTGTCTTCGGTTGCGTGGAGAGCGCCTTGAGTGAGGTCGAGGTGTGGTTTTAGCCCTCCTTCCCAGCTCCAGGTATTTCGAAACCATAGATGTGGCAAAAGATAGATGGAAGATGCTTCAGGGCCACGATTGGCAATGCGATACCGAATCAGAATATCCTCAGAATCACTTTTGGCATATTCAATAAACACATCAAAGTATCGATTATCATCAAAAATCTTCGTATCTATAAGTTCATACTCAGGCTCGTATCGATTTCTTTGTCGGTTGGTGGTCAGAAGATCATTATAGGGAAAGGGGCTTTGAGGATACTTATAAAGGTATTTCATGTAGGAATGTGTTGGGGTATTATCGAGATAATAATAATACTCCTTTACATCTTCACCATGATTGCCTTCATTGTTGGTGAGGCCAAATAAGCGCTCCTTCAAAATGGGGTCTTTGCCATTCCAAAGAGCTGTTGCAAAACAAAGGCGCTGCTTTGTATCAGAGATGCCGGCGATGCCATCTTCGCCCCAGCGGTAGGCGCGCGAGCGTGCATGGTCATGAGGAAAATAATTCCATGCATCTCCATTTGCGCTATAGTCCTCACGCACAACGCCCCATTGCCGCTCGCTGAGATACGGCCCCCATATTCGCCAGGGGGCATCTATTGCTGTGCTCGCAGCAAGGCGCTTGCCTTCTTCGGTGTCAGATATCATTATAATCCAGAGCTCTGATGCATAAGACCGCCATCGACAAAGAGTGTGGTTGCGGTCATGTAACTTGCTGCGTCCGATGCCAAGAAGGCCACCACATTGGCAATCTCCTCAGGCTTTGCCATCCTGCCGAGGGGGATTGCAGTGTCGAGCTTTTGTAACAAGCTTGGGTCCTGCATGGTAGAACGGTTAATAGGTGTTGCAACAGCCCCTGGGCCTACGCCGTTTACAAGGATATTATGTTTTGCAAGCTCGACGCCTGCAGTTCTCGTGAGCATGCGCATACCGCCTTTTGAGAGGCAGTAGGCCGTGTTATTTGGCATAGGCCAGTCTTCATGGACGGATGTGATGTTAATAATACGCCCGCCGCTGCCCTGTTTGATCATTTGGTTGGCGGCAATTTGTGTGCCAAAAAAGGCGCTTTTGAGGTTGATGGCAAGCACTCTATCATACTGGGCCTCTGTGGTATCCAGAACGGAGGTACGACTCTCTACCCCTGCATTATTGACCATAATGTCTATGTGACCAAATTGTTTCACAGCAGCGTCAACAAGCTTTTGGAGATCTTCTACCCGGCTGACATCTGCATCTATGCCAATGGCTTGATCGCCGAGGGCAATCACTTGTTGTTCAAGAGCCTGTGTAGAGGCAGGATTCACCACATAGTCGATGACAATGCTCATGCCTTGTTTTGCGAGGGCAAGTACAATACTTGCCCCGATTCCTGAATTGCCACCTGTGACGATGGCTACTTTTTGTTTTGTATTCATGGTATAATTAAGTGGTCAATCCCCCTATCGGGGGACCGACCACTAAAAAAGTTTAAAGTTATTAACTCGGTGTATAGTTGAATGATGCAGAAAATGCTGCAGGCTGGATATCAAACGTATTAAACCCGCTGGGGCTTATCACAACCGTGAGCATAGTTCCTGCGGTTACCAAAGCAGTATTGATAGTATTTTGAAATGTAGCAGTCAGTGGAGAGCCTGGACTGATCGACAAGGTGCCTGTACTTAGGGTAAGTGTAGTAGCCGTCCAACTCCCTAGAGGTACAGGTGTTCCAATTGGCGAACTCGATCCATATACAGTAAAAATAAAGGAGGGGCTAGCAGTTGCTGTAGATGAGATGTCGAGGCGTGCTGTGAGATTGGATATCGTGCCATCTGTTGGTACTAAGAAAGTACTGGTATAGATTGGCGGGACTGGAATAGTGGTGGTTGGATCAAACTGATCAGGAAGGTTCTGGCTATCGGATGGGTAAAAAGAAAAATCATAGTTCGGAACCACCGCAAGCGCCGTACTAAAAGGCACAGTTTGCCCTCTGGGATCTGCAGTCCCGGTGGCACCAGTGGCACCAGTCGCTCCTGTTCCGCCAACTCTACCACGAGGGCCTCTATGACCGCGGTGGCCTCGCCGCCCTCGCCTATGATGATGCTGGCTTTTTGCAATAAGCTCTTGAGGCATAACAGGGGTAAAAACGGGCTCTGCAAACATGTCAGAGCATGCAAAACTGAGCCATGCCGAGAATATAAAATAAAAAACTTGTTTTATCATAATGCCTTATTTGGGTAATGGGTAAAAACCGCATCTTAAGCAAGGAGAGTATTATTCTGGAAGGGAAATTTATGCCATGTGCGACTTTTCCTTCCAGAAAAGTGCACATGGCATAAAATCATAAACCAGCGAAAACGCATGCTTTTTCATCGATTTTCGCCAGATTAAATCATCAACTTGGCGAAAACTGGTATAAAAAGTTGACTTTTCGCCAAGTTAAGGTGTATAATTGGCGAAAAATGGGGGGGAATCATGGAAAACGCTATCGTAGGGAGAGACGCCGAGCTTGAAATACTCAAGCAGATATATGCCTCGAAAGAGCCACATTTCTTGACTGTATATGGCCGTAGAAGGATTGGAAAGACATTTTTGATAAGCGAATTTTTTAAAGATAAGGGGATTTATTTTGCAATAACGGGGATGAAAAATGGCACTCTGCGCGAGCAGCTCTTTCAATATGCGTATGAATTTGCGCGTCAATTTAATGATGGTCAGCCAATATCGCCTCCAAAAAGCTGGGACGAGGCACTACACGAACTTCGAAAAGCTATAGAAAAGGCAGATAAGAACCAAAAATGCATCTTATTTTTTGATGAAGTCCCCTGGCTGGCATCGCCTCGTTCGCGATTTCTTAGTGCCCTGGAGTATTTCTGGAACCATTATGCATCGAAAAATGCTAACATAATCATGATTATTTGTGGCTCTTCGGCATCATGGATTCTTCGAAATATCATACACAACACACGTGGTCTCTATGGAAGGGTAACGAGAACCATACGGCTTTTGCCATTCACTCTTGGAGAGACAGAGCAGTATTTACAATCGCGGCATATTGCACTGGACAAAAAGCAGATTATTGATATCTACATGGCCCTTGGTGGTGTTCCAAAATACCTCTCATACATACAACGAGGCAAGTCAGCCGCACAAAACATTAATGATATATGTTTTTCTTACCATGGCGCTTTATATAACGAATTTGATAATCTCTACAAATCCCTCTTTGATCACCATGAGCATCATATAGCTATGGTTAAGGCGCTTAGCGCCACAAGAGATGGTCTTACGAAAGATGAGCTTTTACAAAAAACAAAACTGACTTCAGGTGGCTCTTCAAGCAGGATTATTGAGGATTTGGTGGATGCGGGATTTATAGTCTGTGTGCCATCTTTTCATAAAAAAAAGGTAGGCGGGGTATATCGTCTTATCGATGAGTATACGCTGTTCTATTTATCATGGCTTGTGGATGCTTCAAAAGTGGCTTTTGGAAGAGGCGATACCACAGTGTGGATAAAAAAATGTGGCACACCTGCGTGGAGAGCGTGGAGTGGGCTTGCTTTTGAGTCACTCTGTTTGAAGCATCTTGAAAAGATACGACAAGCGCTCGGTATTGCTGGCGTTACTACGATGGCCTCTGGATGGCGCTATAGGCCGAAAAGGGGACAAGGTGCGGGAGCACAAATTGATTTAGTCATAGATAGGGCAGATAAGTGCATCAACCTCTGTGAAATGAAATATAGCGATACGGAATTTACGGTTGATAAGTCCTATGGGGAAAAGCTGCGTTACAAAAAAGAGATTTTTCGGCAGCAAACAAAGACAATGAAAGCATTATTTTTGACTATGATTACGACGTATGGTGCTGTCAAGAATATGCATTATCTCTCTGAAGTTGATGCTGAGGTGACTATGGAGAGTTTATTTTAGCGTCATGTGCCATTTTCCTGCCGGAAAAATGGCACATGACGTTAAATAACATGTGTTATCTAATCTGCTTAATGGTAACAAAAGCCGAAGCGGTACCCCCAAAGGCAACTAAGGGATCTACTAACTCAACAATGCCTCCTACATTCACTCCAGCCGCTACTATTTCAAATATAGTCGATGCTGGTACATTAAAAGTTAATGATTTCGTTGCCCAACCCTCTGCGCCTGCTGCTTGTGAAAGCCGGCTTTCTGTTACTTCTACGCCATTAATACGTATGGCGATAACGGGATTGGTATCGCCGTTAGTACCAGTAAATCGCGCGCCGAATGTGACTTCATAATCACCTGCATCGGTAGTGACAAAAATACCACTGGGTGGGGTAAAACTAATAGAGCCTGCCGAATCGGTTACTACATTGAATTGTATTGCATCATTAGCAGTTATTGATTGATCGCTGAATCCGGAGCCATTTGCAACGACGCTAATAAAATTGTTGATGCCGCCACTGCCAGCAGGACCAGTCGCGCCAGCAGGACCAGTCGCACCAGTTGCTCCCGTTGCGCCCATTGCCCCAGTTGCACCCATTGTGCCTATGCCTCGCTGGCCACGGTGTCCGCGATGTCCGCGGTGACCACGATGCCCGCGTCGTCCCTTATGATCATGCTTGCCTTTTGCAATCAACTCCTTAGGCATAGTTGGTTGGGTAAGCAGAGAGTCTGCAAATCCTTCTCGACACACAAAAAGTAATAGGAAACAAGTAATAAAATAAAAAATTTTTCTAAACATGATACCTCCATTGTTGATTGGTTAAACCGCACAGTATTTCAGGAAGGAGGTATTTGACAAGAAAAAAGTATATATTACTAGCGTCATGTGCCATTTTTCTGTCGAAAAAATGGCACATGACGTTAAAACTCGTTCAGTTTTTGTGATTTATGACAAAAAAGTCGATGTATTTTTGTGAAATTTTCACGTTTTCCGAACATAATGTTGTGGATAATAGGGTTTCTTGGCATCAGTTATACGGTGGGCGATTTCTTTAAACGATCCCTTATTTCCAGTCACATTCTGAATAGAAACATCCTTGAGAGATAGCCTTCAGAGCTTCTGCGATATAATCGATGGTGTTTGGCGGCAAGCTTAGGTGTTGACATTGGCACTAGAACGTGTTTTTTTGGCGGATTTCTGTATGTAAAAATCGAGCATATACTGGCCGCCCAGTACAAGTGAAAGATCTTTTACTTGTGGGATAGTTGTCCATGTATATGCACGATGCTCTGTAGAGAGGTGGATAGGTACCGTTGTATCTATATTCAAACCAAAAACATGGAAGACAAACTCGATGGTGACTTCGTGCGTCGTTTTGCGGATATACACTGTGCCAAGAGGTTGTAAGGCATTTTCTGACTCAATAGTGATACCAGTTTCTTCAAAAAGCTCTCGTCTGGCTCCTTGTATAGGCGTTTCATGAGCCTCGATTTTCCCACCAGGAATGGCACATTTTCCTGTTTCTGGCTTAGTGTCGGCATATTCTAAAAACAGCAATTTATCGGCTACTTTTACGTAGATGCCCGCTGCTTGAATAGTCGTAGAGAACCCTTCAGGCAAACTCTCGTAAATCTGGATGTCAGGGACTATGTTAGTCATCAATGTGTTATTAATTTATGGTGAATAAATACCTTGAAATTGCACCGAAGAGGACTCGAACCTCTAACCACCTGGTTCGAAGCCAGGTACTCTATCCGATTGAGCTATCGGTGCATAAAATAATAAACCTCAGTATATCAGGTCACAGCTTTTTTCGGAAGAAACTTCAAACATCATCAAACATTTGATGGAATGAAAATTATGAGTGTGATATAAGTATTAGGTAACGTCATGTGTCATTTTCCTTTCGGAAAATGGCACATGACGAAAATAGCGCGTGGATAATGTAAACGGAACATGGGAAAAACATATGTTTGAATACACACAAATCATTGCCAATATTGTTATTGTCATCGCAACTGTAGCCTCGGGCTGTGCTTGGATGCTAAGCCGTCTCGATAAAAAATTCGAGGCTACGGACAAAAAGTTCGAAGCAAGGTTTGAAGCTATGGACAGAAGGTTCGAGGCTGTAGACAAAAAGTTTGAAACAGTGCATAAAGATTTGGCCGAGATTAATGGTCGTCTTAGTGTTGTTGAAAACCGTCTTACTGCAGTAGAAACCATTCTAGCTATAATGGGAGCCCCTATTCGCAGTTTCAAAACCAAAGATACTTAAATAACATCTTCATGCATCTTATTGTCAGAGCTTGCTCTGACAATAGGATGCATAGCATCTATGCTACGCAGCGTCGAAGGCATTATTCTAAAAACAGCTTCTTTCGGAGAGGCATCACACATTATCACGCTTATTACCAAAGAGTGTGGCGTCGTATCTTTAGTTGCAAAAAAACACAACTGTAAGGGGATGCCAAGCTACTCGCCGCTGATCAAAGTTGAGGCTGAGGTCATACAGAGTCATAAAGAGCTTTGGAAATGCGGCTCATTGCAGCTCATTGCTTCATACCAGAGGCTGCGCCTCGACCTCATGCGGCTCAAGATGGCATCCTTTCTTGCAAAGTTTCTTCTGGCAGTACTTGTGCCTCATGCTCCTGTTGAAAAACTCTATACCTATTTTGATGACTGTTTAACGCTTCTTGCCGAGCGTGATAACCCTCACACTATCGTGTCAGCCTTTTTACTTAAATTGCTGCATGAAGAAGGGCAGTTGGCAAGCTCACTGTTCTTTTCTCAAGAAGAGCAGGCGCTGTGCCATTTCTTGGTACACACCCCCTTTCAAGAGCTCTGTGAACCATATTGCAGCGAGAATTTTGCGAGGAAAGTTGCACGCTATATAACGCATCGTACTTGACATCCAATATATGTCGTGATATGTAAGGCGATAAAAAAGGCTATATATGCGTTGTGCTTGTTTACTGCTACTTTTCTTTTTATCATCCGCTGCATGGGCAGCGCCTGCCATCACTTCTGTAAGTCCTCATTCTGGGCCGACTGTTGGCGGTAATATGGTCACCATCACTGGAAGTGGCTTTACCGGCGCGACCAGTGTGCTGTTTGGGGAGGCGAGCGCAGCCTTTATCGTCAATAATGATAGCTCCATCTCAGCAACAGCCCCTGCAAGCGTGCCTGGCGCTGTAAATATTACTGTCGCTGTTGGAGCTCAAACATCGCCAATCTCTCGTGCCGACATCTACACCTATACAGGAGATTGGTTTGCCTATGTTGCCGTGACGGGAGCTAATTCTGTCAAACCAATTAACATACGAACAAACGTCGTAGGCAGTCCCATCCCGGTGGGTGCATCGCCATTTGCTATCGCTGCTCAACCAGATACAAGGCTCGCTGTGACAGCAAACTTTTCAGGCGCTAACGCAAGTGTGATTAATCTCGTAACCAATACCGTTGCAGCTACAGTCCCTGCAGGCAGTGGCGCAACAGATGTTGCTATCACGCCAAATGGCCTTTTTGCCTATGTTGCTAATAACACTGCCAACACCGTCTCCGTGATCAGTCTTACAGGTACGCCTTCTCTGGTGGCCACCATTGTAGTAGGCTCGCAGCCTATCGGCATTGCGTGCACTCCTGATGGTCAGAAAGTATATGTGTGTAACGAGGGAGATGATACCGTCAGTGTTATTAGTACAGCCTCTAACACAGTCATTCAGACCATTGTAGGGTTTTCAGCGCCTCGAGAGATAGCCATTACGCCCAATGGTTTATACGCATACATCACGAACCTCAACGATAACACGGTGCGAGTCGTTGATACAACCACGGAAAGTATTGTCGGATCTCCTATCACAATAGGAAATACCCTCTACGACATCGCCATAGCCCCTAATGGATCTTTTGCCTATGTTGTATCTAATGGGACGAACAGCATATACGTTATCGACACCGCAACGAATACTGTTACAGACATATTTACAGGTATTACAGATCCTATCGCACTTGCCATTACGCCAGATAGTGCTCTTGCGTATGTAACAAGCAGTACCACAAGTAGTGTCATCGTCGTGAATCTTACAAACGGCAATATTGTCACTACTATTGCAGGATTTTTGTTCCCTTTCGGCATTACTATTTCTCCAGATCAATCTCCTGTTGCCATATTTACAACCTCAGGAACCGATCCAGTGAGCTTTGATGCATCGGGCTCTATTAGCCCTGTGGGGACAATCAGCTCCTATGTTTGGGATTTTGGGGATGGGACAACACTCACTACGACTTCTCCAACAGTAAATCACGTCTACACTGCACAAGGCTCGTATACAGTGACGCTCACTGTCACCAATACTGCTGGCACATCCACTACAACCGTCTATACGGGCAAGACAATGAATAATAATGGAAGCAGCTTTGCACGTACGAGCCGGCAGATTACCATCCCACCTGCCCCTGCACCAAAAAAATTTGCTGGCGAGCTCGAAAAGAAATGGCATAAAAAAAAGCTGCATCTCAAGCTCCAAGCTACCTGGAAGCAAGTTTCGGGAATTCTGTTTTATGAAATCTATGCCTATAAAAAGAAAATTGCAACGGTCAAGGCGAATAAAAAACTTGTTTTTAAAAAGCCACTTGATCCTAGGCACTATTATCTTACTCACCTGAAAAAGTATAAACATTTTCTTACGAAAAAATATAAAATACGATCGGTGGATGCCTTTGGGATAAAGAGTCGATTCGTTCATCTAAGCTTCTGATTCCAGCCCGCTCTGGATTTTTTCATGCCACTGGAGTATTATTAAGGAGTAATGGATTACGTTGATCTTTATAGAGCAAGTATGATGAGTAAGGCGCCACCGATTTCGGTGTTCTCGCTCATTTTTCTTACTATTGCACGCATTGCCCCTGTGGTAAGCCTTGCACCTTTTTTTGGAGCAAGAGTGCTTCCGCATCCAGTTAAAGTTGTTTTTTCTATCTGCCTTGCTGCTATGGTGCTGCCCAAGCTCATGAACATGATAACGGAGCCAATTCCCTTTGATGCCACGCTGTTTTTTCTTTTTTTGAAGGAGCTGTTTATTGGTTCGATCTTGGGTTTTTTTGTAGGGCTTCCCTTTTTGATTGTTTCGGCCTCAGGGTTGATTATCGACCACCAACGGGGAGCTGCAAGTTTGATGACCAATGACCCAACGATTCAGAACCAATCTTCGCCTATTGGCACGCTGTTCAACCTGATACTGATTGTCCTTTTCTTTAGCGCGTCAGGGCCATTTTTTGTAGTTGATACGTTACTGAACTCCTACGATCTTGTGCCGCCTGATAAGTTTTTAAGTCCTTTGTTCTTTAGTAGCCAAAGTCCCATGCATACACGCATTATGGATACGATGCAGGACTTTGTGGCACTCATGCTCCAATTTGCCATGCCTGGCCTGCTCGTTATTTTGATGACAGACACCTTTCTTGGCATCATCAACCGTCTTGCACCTCAGGTGCAGATTACTTTCCTTGGAATGGGGCTGAAATCCTGGCTTGCCATTTTCATCGTGTGCGTTGGCTGGATGCCCTTTGTTGATCAACTGGGCGTACAAATTATTGTGTGGCTGCAAACCTTCCTGAAGCTTGTTACTGAACTGGGTGTGGGGATGCATACATAAAATAATTCTCTTGTGAGCTACTTGCAAAATTCCACAGGAGAGAGCTTACAGAGAGGGCTTGACAGAGGCGTTGGGGGTGCTTGGACGTGTTGGTGAGGAATGTCTGGGGAGCTTTTTTTACAGGGAGAGCCACAGGAGAGAGCTTACAGAGAGGGCTTGACAGAGGCGTTAGGGGTGCTTGGACGTGTTGGTGAGGAATGTCTGGGGAGCTTTTTTTAAGAGGAAGATCACGGAGATGCAGAGAACGATCCGGGTTGTTCGATGCATTTTTCTGCTGAAAGCAGAAAAGTCCAGACATATAAAAGTTGACTGACAAATTAATTTGTCAGTCAACTTTTATATGTCTGGACTTCAACGAGCGTACGCTCGTTGAAAATGCATCTTAGGCTTTTATAGGGACACGGTAGAATGGTGAGTAGCTTTGAAGACAGCGTAAAGTCTTTTTCTCAAAAACCATCCTAGCCTTTCTCTGTACCTCTGTGATCTCCCTCTTAAAAAAAGCCCCCACAACTTGTAACTACCAAAACCCTAAGATCCTGCGTCATCTCCGTGCTCTCCTCTAAACTCTCTATTCTCTTTGTCACCAAGACGTTTTTCTTCCTCCACAAAACATGCAACTTTTTGCCTTGTAATGGCAATGTTTGTTAATACAAACAGACCTTAATCACCAATACCTTAAGCCCCCCAAACGCCTCTGACAAGCTCTCTCTGTAAGCTCTCTCTTGCAGCTCTCCCTGTTAAAAATGCGACAAGGCCTGTGAGAGCCGTAGCCGTAGTCTGATGCATAGACTATACCGTAGTGCGAGTTAGCGGAGGATGGCGATCACCTCATGGAGTGCCTTAATGAACGCCGCAATATCTGCTTTGTTATTGTAAAACGAAAGTGAAGCTCGTGCTGCTGCGCTTAACCCATAGTGGCGCATAATGGGCTGTGTGCAGAGGTGGCCTGTGCGTATCGCGATGCCACGCAGATCAAGAAGCGTTGCAAGATCAAGAGGGTGTATGCCCTCTACACTAAAGGTTGCGATGGCGGCTTTGTGTTTCGAAGTGCCAAGTACCTTTACTCCTGGAATTTCTTGCATTTGAGGCAGGAGTATGCCCAAGAGCTCCTGCTCCCATGCATGCACTTTTTCTAGACACAGACTTTGCATAAAGTCAATAGCACTCCCAAGTCCAATAACTTCAGCAATCATTGGAGTGCCCGCTTCAAACTTTAAGGGGACTGTGTTGTAGGTGGTCTTTTCAAAGGTGACCGTATTGATCATGTCGCCACCGCCTTCAAAGGGTGGTATCTGCTCGAGAAGCTCGCGCTTGCCATACAAACAGCCCACGCCTGTAGGGCCGATTACTTTATGTCCTGAAAAGACAAAGAAGTCGGCATCCATATCCTGCACATCTATGGGCATATGTGGTGTGCTTTGGGCGCCGTCAATAAGGATTTTTGCGCCCACACTATGGGCAAGGTCGCAAATTTCTTTCACAGGATTAATGGTGCCTAAGGCATTGGAAATATGGGTGCAGGCAACCATCTTTGTACGCTCAGAAAGGTGCGACTTTAGCCACTGCATGTCGAGCTCGCCATTATCAAAAAAGGGGACGACAAGGAGCTTTGCTCCGCGCTCTTCGGCCATCATCTGCCAGGGTACGATATTGGAGTGATGCTCCATCTCGGTAATCATGATTTCAGATCCGGGAGTGACAAAAGCCTTTCCAAAGGAGTGTGCAGCAAGATTAATACCAGCTGTGGTACCACGCGTAAAGATGATCTCATTTTCAGAGCTGGCATGGATAAAGGAGGCAATTTTTCGACGTGTGAGCTCATACATCTCGCTTGCAATCGCAGCCGTGGCATAGACAGCACGATGTACTGTGCCATACTGCTCTCTATAAAATGTGGCGATGGTATCGATGACAATATCGGGTTTTTGTGCGGTGGCAGCAGAGTCAAGATAGATAAAGGGATGCCCATTCATCTGCCTCTGGAGCATGGGAAAGCGCGCCCGCACCTCTTGGAAAAATGTTTCTAAAGTTGACATAGCTCTCGTAGCGACTCGATAGGGATATGCCCTAGTATCTCTTGTGCAAATCCATCTATCAACATATTTTTTGCTTGAGCTTCTGTAAAGCCCCTCGTGCGTAAATAAAAGAGCTGCTCTTTATCAAGCTCGCCGACAGTGGCTCCATGAGAGGCTTTGACATCGTCTGCAAAAATTTCAAGGCCGGGCTTACTATTGGCAGTTGCTGTATCGCTTAAAAGGAGGTTGTTATTCAACTGATAGGCCTCTGTTTTTTGTGCTTTTTGGCGCACAAGAATTTTGCCATGAAAGCTCGAATGGGCAGAGTCGCTGAGTATCCCCTTAAAGAGCTGCATGGAGGTGGTATGCGGCTCTTGATGATCTACCACCACATGGGTGTGCACCTCTTTTTCTTGATTGGCAAGCCACAGGCCACTCAGGTGGGCATCTGCGCCTTGACCTGCAAGCTCTATCTTAAAGTCGTAGCGAGCGCGGGCGCCGCCGCGGCGAAGTAGGATGGTTTTTAAACGACTTGCACGTTTGAGAGTGGCTCTGAAGGCGTTAAAGATCCATCCAGAGACACGCTCCTCCTCAAAGCCGTTTTCTATCCAGGAGAGCGACGCATTGTCTTCAATATGAGCATCTACCACAAAACTAGAAAAGTTATTATTGGCTTTCGATGTATGTGTGCTTAGAAGAAGTGTTAGCTCCGACTCAGCCCCTTGAAAGAGCTCTAGCCGTGGCATAAACCATGTATGTGTATTTGCAGTGATAGCGTGAATAATCTGAATGGGATGCTCCACACGTATCTTTGGAGGCACATACAGGAAGGCTCCGTCGGTATGACAGGCAAAATTGAGTGCAGCAAAACAGTCTTTTTCTTCTTTAATTCGTTTGGTCCATCGATTCGATAAGAGCGTCCCAAAAGAGCGGCTTGCTTGTCCTAGGTTTTGTATAGAGATGCTTTTGTGGAGGCCCTCAGTGTTGGAGAGGTCAAGGCGCAAAAACCCATTGACAAAGACGATATAGGAAGAGCGACATTCTGGTAAAACGAGGGTTTTAAGCGTTTCCCCCTCTATGGCTTCTACGGGGTTTGGTGGTGCGAATTTTTCAGCGAAGAGCAGCTTTAAACGCATATACTGAAAGGCTTCACTTCTCGTATCGGGCAGGCCAAGCTGCAAAAACCGATCCCAAGCGCTTTTGCGGGCTCGCTTTATGATATCGGGCTCTTGTGCCCCTGGTGCTCCAAGAAATTGGAGCTGAAATTTTTCAGGCAGAACTTCTACAGACATCAGTCGGTGCTCGCATCGGGTTCTTTTTCAAGCCAGTCATATCCCTTGGTTTCGAGCTCTATAGCAAGCTCAGCTCCTCCAGAGAGGACAATTTTGCCATTAATCATGACATGGATAAAATGAGGCTTAATATAGTCTAAGAGTCGTTGATAGTGGGTGATGACGATGAGTGCTTTGTCTTTTGACATAAGTCGATTCACCCCACGAGCAACGATTTTCATGGCATCGATATCGAGCCCAGAGTCCGTTTCATCGAGGATGGCAAGTTGCGGCTCAAGAACCGCCATTTGTAGGATTTCATTGCGCTTCTTCTCGCCGCCAGAATAGCCTTCGTTCACATTGCGATTTCGAAATTCAGGCTTGATTTCCATAAGGGCCATCTTTTCTTCTAACAGCGTGTTAAACTCTTTTGGTGGCAGCTCTGGGAGCCCTTTTGCCTTGCGATTGGCATTTAAGGCAACTCGTAAAAACTCTGCCGTATTCACACCAGGAATCTCGACAGGATATTGAAAGCTCATAAAGAGGCCAGCATGGGCTCTTTCTTCTGGATCCATCTCAAGAAGGTTATTGCCATTCAGAGTAATGCTGCCGTCCGTTACTTCATACGCAGGATGGCCTGCAAGCACCTTTGCAAGGGTGGACTTGCCTGCACCATTTGGCCCCATGATGGCATGAATTTCCCCAGGGCGAACCTGCAGCGTAAAATGACGAACTATAGGTTTTTTATCGACGGTTACACAGAGATTTTTTACTTCTAACATTTTTATCCGACTGAGTTTTCTAGTTTCATAGCCAATAGGTTTTTTGCCTCTGTAGCAAACTCAAAAGGCAGCTCATCGAGCACTTTTTTGCAAAAACCATTGACAATGAGGTTGACAGCATCTTCAAAGCTTATGCCTCGAGATCGAAAATAGAATAGCTGTTCTTCGTTTAATTTAGAAGTAGAAGCTTCATGTTCTGCCTGACTGGTACTATTGCCGACTTCGATATAGGGGAAGGTGTTAGCCGAGCAACGATCGCCTACTAACATGGAATCGCATTGCGTGTAGTTGCGGCAACCGGTCGCTTTGGGTAGCATCTTGACAAGGCCGCGGTAGGTGTTATGCGACTTTTCTGCAGCGATGCCCTTGGAGACAATAGTAGAGCGGCTATTTTTTCCAATATGGATCATCTTGGTGCCCGTGTCAGCTTGCATGCAGCCATTGGTGATGGCGACCGAGTAGAATTCGCCTACCGTGTTATCGCCCTTTAAAATACAGCTGGGGTACTTCCAGGTAATCGCGGCGCCAGCTTCTACTTGTGTCCAGGAAATTTTTGAAAAATCGCCAAGGCAGAGGCCGCGTTTGGTAACAAAGTTATAAATGCCGCCCTCGCCTGTTTTAGGATTGCCTGAGTACCAGTTTTGGATGGTGGAGTACTTAATTTCAGCGCGTTCCATAGCGACGAGTTCGACGACAGCAGCATGGAGTTGATTAGTGTCATAGGCAGGAGCTGTGCAGCCTTCGAGGTAGCTGACGTAGGAGCCCTCTTCTGCGATGATGAGGGTTCGCTCAAACTGACCCGAGTCTCGATCATTAATGCGAAAATAGGTGGAGACTTCCATAGGGCAGCGCACACCTTTGGGAATATAGACGAAGGAGCCATCAGAGAATACGGCGCTGTTCAGGCAGGCAAAGAAGTTATCGCCTATAGGCACTATGGAGCCTAAGTATTTGCGAACAAGGTCAGGATAGTTCTGGATGGCCTCTGTGATCGAACAGAGGATGACGCCGGCATCCTTGAGTTTTTTCTGGAAAGTGGTGCCGATAGAGACGGAATCGAAGATGAGATCTACGGCAACGTTCGCATTGACGAGGCGTGCTTGCTCTTCAACGGGAATACCTAATTTTTCAAAGGTTTTGAGCACTTCGGGATCGGCTTCTGAGAGGCTGCCCAATTTGGGGCGTTTTTTTGGAGCAGAAAAGTAGCTAATGGATTGATAATCGAGAGGGGTATAGGTAACGTTAGCCCACTTGGGTTCATGCATCTCTTTCCATTTACGAAAGGCTTTCAAGCGAAAATCGAGCATCCAGGCAGGCTCGTTTTTTATCTGAGAGAGCTTAGTAATAATTTCTTCACTTAACCCTTTCGGAAATGCCTCGGTTTCGACGCTTGTGGTAAAGCCATATTTATATTCAGTACGTTCAAATGCCGTCTGGGCTGCAGTCATGATAATCTCCTCTTCGTCTATTATTATAGCGCATTTGCATATCGAACGCAATGACTAGAACTCGTCACATTGCTACGATGTTTCTGAAGAGGTTGCTCTCACGTATCTGTTAAACCAGGCTAGTGCTTGCTCTGCTGTGGGGCGCACGTTCCAGTTTTGTTCCCACTCAGGGTTCGGGGTATCAGCATTATCGGGATCTATATCCGCCATCCAATCATTAAAAGTTATAGTATCTGTTGGTAGTAATACCGGTGGCTGAACTACGTGAGCCACATGATTTTGGCTAAGATGAGTAAGTATTGCAAGTTCGTTTTGTGTGCCTCGAATGTCTTGGTTGTAACTAGCTGCCATTACTGTTGCAACGGAGCGAGCTGTTGCAATGGTATAGTTAGTTGCGGTGGATACTGTGGGTAGAGTAATGCGTAAACTTCGGACTACAATTTTGCTCTTGCCGCGTCCCAACTCTTGCGCTCTGCTGAATTCAGGCAACACGTCAATAATTCCATCATGTATATGCACTTCATGAGCGCTACCTGAATCTTGTGGAAAAATTCGCGTCGTAGCAACGTTGTTTGTGAATATTGCTCGCTCAATTGCTCGTGCAGTACGCAAATTTCGCAGCGCTGATGGAGGTCCGCTTTCTATTGATTCTGCACGTGTATTGATTGATTCAAAAATGGAGCCAAGCATCTGGAGCCGAGGATTGGTAGATTCTTGAAGTGCTTCTTTAATAAGTGTTATCGATGCGGGAGAATCAGTTAAAAGGACATCAGGCAACCTTGCATTTTCTAATAAGAGACGCCGTATATTTTCTTTGATAATTCTCTGGCAAAATTCCACCATTTTTAAGGTGTTGGGTGCATTCCATCTGGCTAAAAACCGCAAAGGACTTACAGAAAGGAGATCGCTATCAGCTTGCCTCTCTGTTGTGGCTAATGCTTCTGCAGAAAAAGGTATTCCAAGTTGTCTTTCACAAAATTGGCTTACATCGTCAACAAGTGACTCCCAATCATTGGGTGTATAGTCAGAGAAGTCGGATTGTCCCACAAATATCATGTCACGTATACGCTGTTCAGGAGATTGCTGTACGTTAAAAGTGGGGAGTTCTTGTTGTGATGTAGGAGTGGTAGTCGTTATATTCGCGGTTGTTGTCACAGGCGTTATGCCTTGCGTTGTTTGTTGGGGAGTAAGAGCGATTGTGTGTCCTTGTGGTACCACTACCGCAGTGGATGGTCCTCCTCCTGAGGATCCAATGACTCTTGCAAAAACGGCTGCCACCCCTGTCACCAATAATGTTGACCAGAATCTGGATGGACCTTGTTGAGATACAGTTTGGCCTTCGATGGTCACATTTGGAAACACAGTACCTATAGCATTATTGGCTATTGCCGTGATTTGAGTAGGCGTGAGTTGGGCATGCCGTTCAAGTTCGGTGATAATCGTCGCTTTCACTTGCATGACCGCTTCTCGTGTCATGCTTGAAGGCAATTGTTGCAATAGCTCGGTAGTTTTAGCCGCTATTCTGCTTTGCAGGGTAGGAGACCCACCCTCATTCTGCAATATATTATTTACATCACTAACGTAATTAGAAAATAAATTATTTGATATACCCATAATTTTTAAATTATATATAAATTATTATTGCATATCTTTATTATAACTTAAATTTAATTATTTTGTTGTTTT